>JAEEGL012337924.1_pt1 | contig 22876 bp, 20 predicted proteins | sample 9134231 | NCBI WGS metagenome assembly JAEEGL01 (sample SAMN16246548, study PRJNA631951) | gut metagenome | biome: gut microbiome; feature: rumen; material: fiber-attached | host: Bos | place: Iran: Karaj | collected 2018-10 | reverse complement strand
CACGCCAGACAAGCCGCAGTATCATGGTGGTCGATGTACCTCGCATCAAGAGCAAGTGGGTTGGCGAGAGCGAGAAGAATATCAAGGCGCTCTTTGATCGCTATCGTGAGCAGGTAAAGCGAGCCAAATTAACCCCTATCCTACTCTTCAACGAGGCCGATGCCATTATCGGTATTCGCAAGAACGGGGCATCAAGTGCTGTCGATAAGATGGAGAACTCACTGCAGAACATCATCCTCCAAGAGATGGAAACACTCGATGGGATTATGATTGCTACCACCAACCTACAGCAAAATCTTGACAAAGCCTTTGAACGCAGGTTCCTCTATAAGATTAAGTTCGACAAACCTACTGAAGAGGCTCGTATTCATATTTGGCATGATATGATTCCTAATCTGAGCGACATGGATGTGCGGACTTTGGCCTCAAAATATGATTTCAGTGGTGGTCAGATTGAAAACATTGCCCGTCATTATACGATTGACAGCATTCTACATGACAAAACTGACGAAGCATTATCGAAGCTGATTGTTCACTGCGACAACGAGCGGATTGATGAAAAAAGTGTTAGGAAAATTGGTTTTTAAAAGATTGGAGGCACGAGAGAGACGGCTTGAGCGTTTCAAACAGCAGGTGCTTATGAATAAGCGAGATAGGGATTTATCATTTTTTGATAATTATTTTTTTGATAATTATGATAAAAGCAGTAACTTTGCAGGCTAAATAGAGAAAAGTTAGTATGAGTGAGCATAAGAATCCATTTTTTGAGCCCTACGGAACGCCGCACGACACGGTGCCTTTTGACCGCATCAGGCTGGAGGACTTCGAGGAAGCCTTCATGGAAGGTATACGTCGCGACAATGAACAAATAGAGAAGACCATCAACAATCCTGAGAAGGCGACGTTCGACAACACCATCATCAACACGGAGGAGGACGAGGGCTACTATGACCTGCTGTCGAGGGTTAGCACGGTATTCTTTAACTTGCTATCGGCAGAGACCAACGACGAAATGGACGCTTTGGCGCAGAAGATGCAACCCATACTGACACAGCATGCCAATGACGTGCGTCTGAATCCGAAGTTGTTTGAACGCATACGACAGGTACATTTGCACCATCGCAAGCTGACTGCTGAGGAAAAGATGCTGCTCGACAACTGCTACGAGGGGTTCGTACGCTCAGGAGCCTTGCTTGACGAGGCGGGCAAGAACCAGCTGCGCCAGCTGACGGAAGAGGCTTCCATGCTCAGCTTACAGTTCTCGCAGAATCTGCTGAAGGAACAGAAAGCCTACTCGCTGGACATTACTGACGAGAAGCAGTTGGACGGACTACCCGAAACGGCACGTGAGGCTGCGGCATTGACCTGGAAGGAAAGACACAATGCTGTCGGCACCGAGAATCAGACAGCGGGACAGGGATGGACGTTCACGCTGGACTACCCCTCATACTCGCCGTTCATGACGTATTCCACCCAGCGCGAATTGCGCAAGCAGATGTACATGGCCCGCAACACCGTGTGTACGCACGCCAACAGCGAGAACAACATCGAAATATGCAAGCGATTGGTAAACCTGCGCCGCGAGATTGCCCAACTGCTGGGCTACAAGACATATGCCGACTATGTGCTGAAACGCCGCATGGCTTCCAACACGCGTAACGTCTACAAGCTTCTGAACAACCTGATAGACGCCTACAAGCCTACGGCACAGAGAGAACGCGAGGAGCTGACGAAACTCTATATGAAGAGTCCGTCAACCAAAAGCTCGTCAGAAAAACCGTCGGCAAAGGATAGCAAGAAAGGACATCAGGCCGACAAGATGATGCCTTGGGACTCGGGATTCTACTCGCATCAGCTACAGATGAAGAAATATAACCTCGATGCCGAGATGCTTCGTCCCTATTTCGAGTTGTCAAAGGTTATACAGGGTGTCTTTGGGCTGGCCAACAAGCTGTATGGCATCACCTTCAAGGAGAACAAGGAGATACCCGTTTACCATCCTGATGTCAAAGCCTACGAAGTGTTTGACAAAGACGGAGGCTTCCTGGCTGTCTTCTATGCAGACTTCCATCCCCGCAAGGGTAAGCAGGGAGGTGCCTGGATGACGGAATACCAAGGACAGTATATTGACCGCAAGGGCGAAAACGTCCGTCCGCACGTCAGCGTGGTGATGAACCTGACAAAACCCACAGAGGAGAAGCCCGCATTGCTGACGTTGGGCGAGGTGGAAACCTTCCTCCACGAGTTTGGCCACTCGCTACACGGTATGTTCGCCAACACACGGTTCGAGAGTCTCTCTGGTACCAATGTCTGGTGGGACTTCGTGGAGCTGCCTTCGCAGTTCATGGAGAACTTTGCTATCGAGAAGGACTTCCTGCGCACCTTCGCCTTCCACTACCAGACTGGCGAGCCGCTGCCTGACGAGCTGATACAGCGCATCGTGAAGAGCCGCAACTTCATGACGGCAACAGCCTGTCTGCGACAGGTGTCACTTGGCCTGCTCGACATGGCATACTACACGCAGAAGCATGAATTTGCAGACGACATTATCGGATTTGAGAAGAAAGCCTGGAAGAAGGCTATCCTGGGTGAACAGCTGGAAGAGACATGCATGACGGTGCAGTTCTCACACATCATGGCAGGAGGCTATGCTGCAGGGTACTACAGCTACAAGTGGGCAGAGGTGCTCGATGCGGATGCTTTCAGCGTGTTCAAGCGGCATGGCATCTTTGACCAGAAGACGGCCCAGTCGTTCCGTGACAATATCTTGTCGAAGGGCGGTACTGAGCATCCAATGACCCTATACAAGCGTTTCCGTGGTGGTGAGCCAACCATCGAAGCCCTGCTAAAACGTAATGGTATCAAGAACAAGGGACGACAACAGACAAGAACTGACAGACAAGACAAGCCGAGGAAGTCTGCTGACAAAAAATGATAGGAAATGAATCAAGAGAAACAACAGCTATTTGACCAGCGATACCTGGACATGGCCCGCATCTGGGCCCAGAACAGCTACTGCCAGCGCCGACAGGTTGGTGCACTGGTAGTGAAGAACGGAATGATCATCAGCGACGGCTACAATGGGACGCCCAGCGGGTTCGAGAATATATGCGAAGACGACAACGGCATCACCAAGCCCTATGTGCTGCACGCAGAAGCTAACGCCATCACCAAGCTGGCACGTTCGTCGAACAACAGCGACGGATCGACCATCTACATCACCGCATCGCCCTGTATAGAATGTGCAAAACTAATCATCCAGGCAGGTATCAAGCGAGTGGTATATGGCGAGAAATACCGACTGACCGACGGCATTGAACTGCTGGAACGAGCGGGTATCGAGGTAGTGTACCTTGGCGAATAAAGACGAAAAAGTGAAAAATATTGAGAGAGAGAGAAATGACACAGAAGAAGAACAATCGCTTTATGCCTATACTGATGGCGGTCTGTGTAGTAGTGGGAATCGTTATCGGCACATTCTATGCCAACCACTTCTCAGGTAACAGGCTGAGCATCATCAACAGTAGCAGCAACAAGCTGAACAATCTACTGCACATCGTGGAAGACCAGTATGTGGACACCGTCAACACGAACGACCTTGTGGAGAAGGCTGTTCCCCAGATTCTGTCAGAGCTGGACCCCCACTCCGTTTACATTTCGGCCAAGGATGTGCAGACGGCAACAGACGACCTGAAAGGCTCGTTCTCGGGTGTGGGTATTGAGTTTACCATCCGCAAGGACACCTTGCATGTACAACAGGTCATCAGCAACGGCCCTGCAGAACGTGCGGGACTGATAGCAGGTGACAAAATCGTAGAAGTGGACGGCGAGAACTTCACTGGCAAGAAACTGACCAACGAAATGGCCATGCACAGGCTGAAAGGTCCCAAGGACACGAAAGTGAAACTGGGCATTCTCCGCTTTGGCGAGAAAAAAGTCCGCGAGTTCACGATAACACGTGGCGAGATACCAACCAAGAGCGTGTCAGCAGCCTACATGCTGGACTCGGAAACGGGTTACATACGCATCAAGAATTTCGGTGAGAATACCTATCCTGAGCTACTGATAGCACTGGCCAAGCTGTCGCAGAACAGATTCAAGAACCTCACCATAGACCTGCGTGGCAACACGGGAGGCTATCTGCAATCGGCCGTTCAGATAGCCAATGAGTTCCTGCCCAGAAACAGACTCATCGTCTATACCGAAGGGCGCAAGTCGCCTCGCCAGGATTTCCGTAGCGATGGCAGAGGATCCTACCAGCAGATTCCACTGATCATACTGATAGACGAAGGTTCTGCTTCAGCTTCTGAGATTCTTGCCGGTGCCATACAGGACAACGACCGCGGAACAATCATCGGACGCCGATCGTTTGGCAAAGGACTTGTGCAACAACCCATCGAGTTCAACGACCATTCGATGATCCGACTAACCATTGCACGCTACTACTCACCATCGGGACGCTGCATCCAAAAGCCCTATACTGCCGGTGACAACAAGGACTACGAGGAAGACATCCTGACACGCTACGAGCACGGCGAATTCTTCTCGCAGGACAGCATCAAGCATGAAGGCCCGGCATATAAGACCAGTCTGGGTCGCCTGATGTACGGTGGTGGCGGCATCACACCAGACATCTTCGTGGCCGAGGACACAACCAATGTCACCAGCTACTACAAGCAGGCCTCGATGAGCGGACTGATTATCCAGTTTGCTTTCGAATACACGGACAACAATCGTCAGAAGCTGAAAGAGCTGAAGACTTTGGAGGAGATGGAAAAGTACCTGAAGAAGCTGAATACTGTAGAGCTCTTTGCCTCCTATGCCGACAAGCAAGGGCTGAAACGCCGCAACCTGATGATTCAGAAGTCGCACAAGCTGTTAGAACGATATATCAACAGCCGCATCATCTACAACATGATGAGTGAAGAGGCTTGGACGAAATATCTGAACGAGGATGACCCAACCATCATGGAAGCCTTGAAGGTGTTCCGCGAAAACAGGGCTTTCCCCGCACCTCCCCAGAAGGAGAACGAGAAGAAGGACGTGGCATGAGCGACAAACAAACATTAAGACGGATGATTCGTCTGCGGAAGCAACAGCACACCGCAGACGAATCGCCAGTCATCATAGAAAGACTAAAGCAAAACGCTCATTTTCTATCCGCGCGTACATTATTATTATATTACGCGCTACCTGACGAGGTACAGACACAACACCTGATTGACGAACTCGTAAAACAAGGCAAAACTGTCCTGTTGCCTCGGGTAGTCAGCGACACTGACATGGAGTTGTGCAGATACACCGGACAGCAGGACTTGAAAAAAGGAGGACTGAATGTCTGGGAACCCGTGGGTGAGCGATTTACGGACTATGAACAGATTGACGTGGCCGTCATTCCAGGCATGGCTTTCGACCATAAGGGTCATCGGCTGGGCAGAGGCAAAGGCTATTATGACCGCATGTTGGCACACATCTCGCCACAAGCCACACACCTCTACAAGATAGGCATTTGCTTCCCCTGGCAAATGGTCGATGCTGTCAGTACCGACGAGCATGACGTGATGATGGACGAAGTTGTCACAAAGGAGGATTGACTCAACTTAGCAAAAACGAATGTCGGTAATCACCTGCTCACCTACAGCAGCATTCAGCTTTTGCGTCAGTTCCGTTCGCTGCATGCTCAAGTCTGATCGCAAGGCCGGATTGGACAGCCGTACAAACAGCGTCTGGTTATAGATATAGACATTGAGCGTGTAACGGGCAATCAATGGTCCGGCTACTTCCGGCCACTGTTCCACCAGCCGCTTTTGGTTCAGAGGCGTTTCAAGACCTTGTTCATGCAGCGCTTGTAGGACAAGATCCTTGAGTTGCTGTACATTACGCTTAAACATGTATTTCGCCGTTATCTACATGAAAAATTCTATAGTCCAAGGTCGGGGTGCCTGAATGTTCAGCCACACTCTGGCTTTCATGCCGGAGTATCTGGTCCAGATGATCGCGATTGGTATCAGTGATGAATATCTGACCAAAGCTGTCGCCCGACACCAAGCGTACTATCTGCTCCACACGACTGGCATCCAATTTGTCGAAGATATCGTCGAGCAGCAGTAAGGGAGTCGTTTGCGAAGCCGTCCGTTTCAGGAATCCAAACTGTGCCAGCTTGAGAGCAATGACGTAAGTCTTGTTCTGTCCCTGAGATCCTTCACGCTTCATGAGCCGACCATCTAACGTAAACTCCAGGTCATCCCGATGCACACCATGTAAGGAATAACCTACTGCACGGTCTTTTGCGCGGTCACGCTGAATAACATCGAGCAAAGGCCCCCGCTGACAATGAGAGACATAGTGAAGTCCTACCTGCTCGCGCTGCTGGGAAATCTGTTGGTAATACTCCTGAAAAACAGGCGTCAGCTCCTCGACAAAAGCCTGACGACGCTGATAGAGCTGCTCACCCTCCTCGGCCATCTGTTCCTCCCAGATCTGCATGAGCTGGAGGTCGTAAGGCTCTGCTGAGGGATTAGCTGCCGAAGGTTCCATCTTCAGCAGCGTATTGCGCTGCGCCAAGGCAGTATTATAGCGGTTAAGATGATCAATATAAGAACGGTCGTACTGCGATATGACTATATCCATCAGCCGCCTGCGCTCGTCGCTCCCACCCTCGATGAGCAGGGTGTCTGAAGGAGAAACCAGGACTAAAGGGATAAGACCGATGTGTTCGGATAAGCGCTTGTATTCTTTCTTGTTACGTTTAAAATGTTTTTTCACGCCACGCTTCATGCCACAGGTGATTAATTCCTCATCCGTCACGTCGTGCTCACTGCCAACATATTGACCCTCCAGCATGCAGAACAACTCGTCATGACGAATAACCTGCGAGTCGACGGGATTTGAAGCGGAACGACAGAACGACAGGTAGTAGACGGCATCAAGCACGTTAGTCTTGCCAGCACCATTAGGACCGATAAAACAATTCACCTTCGGTGACAGTTCCAGCGAAGCTTCACGAATGTTCTTATAATTCAATATGGAGAGCCTTCTAAGTATCATATTTTAGGTGCAAAGGTACAAAAAATCATTAAAAACAAAAAAATCTTTAATCTTTAATCTTTAATCTTTAATCTTTTTAGTAACTTTGCAGCCGATTTACGCTCGAACGATAAAAAAACAAGAATAATGGCAAACAAAATTCAACAGCAAGCTGCCGCTCAAGAGCAGCAGGTCAGCAAGACCGAAGCCTTCTTCGAGAAGAACAAGAAGACGATTATTATTGCAGTGGTTGCCGTCATCGCAATCGTTGTATGTGCAATTCTCGCGAACAATTATTATTTCACTCCTCGTCAGGAGGAAGCCAGTACAGAGCTCTCCAAGAGCCAGGAGTTATTCCAGGAAGAACAGTATGACAAGGCACTGGCTGGTTTCCAGAAAGTTGCCAGTGACTACAGCTCTACCGATGCAGGCAATCTGGCACAGCTGTATATAGGACTCTGCCAGGCCAATCTGGGCAAGTGGCAGGAGGCCGTCAACGCACTCGAGAAATACAGCAGTGGTAAAGACCAGATTATTTCTCCCGCTGCCGAAGGAGCACTGGGAAATGCCTATGCCAACCTGAACCAGCTTGACAAGGCTGTTGAACATCTGAAGAAAGCTGCCAGTATGGCAGACAACAACTCGCTCTCACCCACATTCCTCATTCAGGCTGGTGAGATCCTTGAAAGTCAGGGCAAGAAGGACGAGGCACTGAAACTGTATCAGGAAATCAAAGAGAAGTACTTCCAGTCGATGCAGTATCAGACCATCGATGCATACATTGAGCGTGCTAGCGCAAAGTAAGTAACGATGGCTACAAAAAATCTATCTGAATATAACCTGGAGAAAGTCCCCGACGCCTCCAATATGATATTCGGCATTGTCGTCGCCGAGTGGAACCCCGAAATCACTGGGGCGCTGCTCGACGGCTGCGTTTCAACACTGGAACGTCATGGAGCACTGCCCGAAAACATTCATGTGAAAACCGTACCTGGTTCGTTCGAACTCATCTACGGTGCTCACCAGATGACTCTTAATGACGGTTACGATGCCGTCATCATCCTTGGCTCTGTCATCCGCGGAGAGACACCCCACTTCGACTACATCTGTCAGGGTGTTACTGCAGGTATAGCCCGACTGAACGCTACCAGCAACATACCGGTGGTCTACGGACTACTAACTACAGAGAACCTGCAGCAAGCACAAGACCGTTCCGGCGGGCGTCTTGGGAACAAGGGCGATGAATGTGCAGTAGTAGCCATCAAGATGGCAAAGTTCTAAAAATTGACTGAAAAGGACTGGCGCCCGTCGCCAGTCTTTTTTTCTTGAATTTGAATGAATTCCACTAACCAAAACAAAAAAATGGCAATGAAACTGATTTCATGGAACGTAAACGGGCTGAGAGCTTGCGAAGGCAAGGGTTTCAGCGAGGTATTCAGGCAGTTGGATGCAGATTTCTTCTGCCTACAGGAGACAAAAATGCAGGAGGGACAGCTGGACATGAAGTTCGAAGGCTACCAATCATACTGGAACTATGCTGAAAAGAAAGGCTACTCCGGTACTGCTATCTTCACAAGACACCAGCCTCTGGGAGTAACTTATGGCCTCGGCATTGACGAGCACGACCACGAAGGAAGAGTCATTACCTTGGAAATGGAGGATTTCTTCCTAGTATGCTGTTATACCCCGAACTCGCAAGATGGACTGAAACGGCTGGACTACCGCATGAAATGGGAGGACGACTTCCGCGCATACCTGAAGTCTATGGACCAAAAGAAACCTGTCATTCTGTGTGGCGACTTGAACGTAGCACACGAGGAGATAGACCTGAAGAACCCCAAGACTAACCGCATGAATGCCGGTTTTACAGATCAGGAGAGGGAGAAATTCACCTTATTATTAAATAGCGGTTTCATTGACTCGTTCCGTACACTATATCCTGAACAGGTGACTTATTCGTGGTGGTCATACCGTTTCCAGGCTCGCCAGAAGAACGCGGGATGGCGCATAGACTATTTTGTGACGTCAGAACGGTTGAAAGAACGCATTGAGGATGCCAAAATCCACACGGAAATAATGGGCAGCGACCACTGTCCTGTAGAATTGACAATCTTTTAATGAAACGTTAAAAAGTTAAAATAAAAATAACAACGTACAAAAAAAATCTTTAACTTTGCCAACGTTTTAATATATAAACAAGTGTAATCACTAAGTAAAGGAGAAAGGAAAACTATGAAAAAGATTATTTTAGCAGTGATGGCAGTAGCTGCCATCAGTTTCACATCGTGTGGAAACAAGACCCAGCAGGCAGAAGCCGCTGCTGTTGACTCTACGGCTATTATTCAGGCAAATGTCGACCAGGCTGTCGAAGCTACTATTGAAGATCTGAATGAAGATTTGCAGGAAAGCAATGTCAACAAGCTGCAAGAGACCCTAGAGCAAATCAAGCAAAAGGTTGCCGAGCTCATCAAGAGCAATCCTGAAGCAGCTCAGGAGTATATTGCCAAGATTCAGGCATTCCTGAAGGAGAACGCTGACAAGGTAAAGGGTTTGGTAGGCGACAATGCTGCCGTAGCAGCTGCCGTAAGTGCTATTACTGACGCTGAGCCTGCTGCCGTGGTGAGTGGTTTGTTGCAGTCAGTAGGCGATGCTGCCACTGAGGCTAAGGACGCTGCTGTTGATGCTGCCAATGAAGCCAAGGACGCTGCTGTTGACGCTGCAAAAGAAAAGGCTAATGAAGCCGTTGACGCTGCTGCTAACAAGACAAAGGAGGCTCTTGGTATTTAAGTAACCAAAGATTTCATTGAACGAATTGGCCGGTTTGCTGAATATTTTTTGCAAACCGGCTCTTTTTATCTACCTTTGCCAACACAAAAAATGATAATATTAACTCATAAAAGGTAAAGGATATGAAAAAAACGATGATTCTTGCAATGCTTACGGCATTCACAACACTCTACACTGCGTGCTCAGCAGACGATCCATTTGACAGTTACAACAATACAACGGTTCCCACGGGTCCCACGGATAGCAACAATCCCGGCAACAATGGTGGAGGCGGCAGCGCGATAGCCGGAACAGGCGAGCTGTTGACGTTCAACGTGGCGATAGACCAGGCAACGGCAGAACCCACAGCCACCGTCTCTGCCTACTACCCTGAGTCGGAGGACAACATCAGCACCCAGACCTTCGCCACCCAAGTTGCTATCGACATGTCGAACCCGGTGGCCAAGAGCGAGAACGGTGTCGAGATTACAGTCAACGGTGGTCATGTCACAGCCAGCCACGGCTCCACGGAGGGTGTGTGCTACGTCGTCACCGGCAGCACCACCAATGGCTCGCTGACCATCGACGGCAAGACCAGCTACGAAGTCAACCTGAACGGTGTGAGCATCACCAACCCCACCTCTACAGCCCTCGACCTGGAAGGCAAACAGGCCGCCTATGTCGTGCTGACAGGCAGCAATACGCTGACTGACGGTACCACCGAGGACCATAAGAGCGCACTCTACGGCAAAAGTAAGCTCCTGTTCAGCGGCACGGGTTCGCTCGACATCTACGCCAACTACAACAACGGTATTCACTCCAAGAGCTACATGGTCTTCGAACCAGGCATCAACCTGTATGTGAAGGCTGCCAACCACGGTATCAAGGGAACCGACGCCGTCTTCAACGGTGGCATCATCAACGTCGAGACGGATGGTGAGGGTGCCAAGGGCATCAACTGCGATAACGACATCACCATCAACGGTGGCCGTATCACAGCCATCTGTACCGGCAATGGCGAGTGGGACACCGAGGACTTGGAGACCAAGGCAGCAACCTGCATCAAGTGCGACAGCATAATGACCATCAAGGGCGGTGAGATTAATGTCAAGGCCACGGGCAGCGGTGGCAAGGGTCTGAAGGCCGACTGGGAGTGCTACATCACCGGTGGCAAGATTCGTGTCATCACCGAGGGCGGACTGTACTACAGCAACGGCACCAGCGAGAGTCACAACTATACAGGCAATACCGACAATTTGGACGATGCCTACACTTCGTCGCCTAAGGGCATCAAGATTGGTACGAAGAACGTGCATGGCGTGATGCAGGTTACAGGTGGCGACATCATGGTGCGCACCACTGGCAATAATGCCGAGGGCATTGAGAGCAAAGGCACGCTGGAAGTCACGGGTGGCACGGTATTCGTCTCTGCCCACGACGACGCCATCAACTCCAGCAGCGACCTGACCATCAGCGGAGGTAGCGTAGTGGCTGTAGGAACCAATAACGACGGCATCGACACCAATGGCAACATGTATCTGAAAGGTGGCACGCTGATTGCTATGGGTTCTGGAGGAGCTGAGACCGGAATTGACATTGGGGAGCAATACAAGCTTTACATCTCAGGCGGAAACATCTTCGGCATCGGCGGACAAATTGACGCCACGCTGGGTTCAACCTCGCAGGGCATTGCCACTACGACAGGCAGCGTACAGGCCAACAGTACTGTGACCGTTGTCAGCGGAAATACCATACTGGCCTCGTTCACGATGCCTCCTTACTCTTATCAGAACGGTACCATCATGATCAGCACACCAGACATGACCAGTGGACAGAGCTATACATTAAACCTTTCATCCGGTACGACCACTATCAATGCCTCAAATACACTCAACAGCGGTATGGGTGGAGGCGGAATGCCTGGCGGTCAGCCAGGCGGTGGTGGCCGTTGGTAATCATCTGCATACAATAAAATCAAGAGTTCTGCGTTTTATGAAATGGATGAAACAACAGTCGAAGTATGAGAATATAGTTTACGTGGCGCTATGGGGACTACTCTTCATAGCGCCCCTGCTGAACCTCCACATCAGGACAGCCAGCGATGCCGACCAGTCGTTTGAATGGCAGGAGATACTCATGGTTTGGAAGACTTTGGCCATCTATCTGGGTTTGTTCCTGCTCCACAACTTCGTGTTGGCCCCGTTGTTGATATGGAAACACAAACGTACACTCTACTTCACGCTGACAGGATGTATATTGGCTGTGTTCATGGCCTATCAGTGTACAACCAAGCCTGTAGGTATCAACCACATGCCGCGTCCAATGGACATGGAACACCGCGACGGACCGCCACCTATGGACGGTAAACGCACATCGCACGCGTTTGGCGACGACCGCCAACCGCACCATGAAGAAGAGGAACGTCCTGCCCCACCCGACCATCTGTCTGGCCAGAAGCACGGAATGAAGCCAGACAACAGGATGATGCCTAAGAAACACCCGCCCCTTTTCATCGGCCAGCATGACGTCATAGCTATCGTCATCCTTTTCCTGATGTTCAGCGCCAATCTTGGACTCAAGGGCTATTTCAAATCACGAAAAGACCATAAGAAACTGGTAGAGCTTGAGAAAAAGAGCCTGGAGCAGCAGCTGGAGTATTTGAAGTACCAGATCAATCCGCACTTCTTCATGAACACGCTGAACAACATTCACGCCTTGGTGGACATCGATCCTGAGAAGGCCAAGGACACCATTCTGGAACTGTCCAAGATGATGCGCTTTGTACTCTACGAAGGCAACAAGCACGGCGTACCGCTGACGCGCGAATTCGACTTCATCGGCAACTACATTACCCTGATGAAGCTACGCTATACGGACAAGGTGAAAATAACAGTAGACCTGCCCACAGCGACACCCGACAAGATGATACCCCCACTCATGCTCATCACCTTCATTGAAAACGCCTTCAAGCACGGCATCAGCTATGAGCACGAGTCATTCGTCAACGTGAAGATAGGAATCGAAGACACGAAGCTGCGGTTTAGCTGCTGTAACTCCAAAGCCAACAAGCCCAATCAGGAAAAAGGCGGTGTCGGACTCAACAATGTCAAACAAAGACTACATTTACTATATGACAACAACTATACACTAAAAATACAGGACAATCCTGACTTTTACAATGTTGAACTAACAATACCACTCACATGATCAGATGCATGGCCATTGACGATGAGCCCCTGGCTCTCCAGCAAATAGCAGCTTACATTGGGAAAGTACCGTTTCTCGAACTGGCAGTCCAATGCCAGAGTGCCGTTGAGGCAAAAAAATTCCTGGAGCATGACACAGTAGATGCCATTTTCTGCGACATCAACATGCCCGACCTCAACGGCATGGATTTTGTGAAATCGCTCACGGTACCACCGCTCATCGTATTCACTACCGCCTATGCCGAATATGCCATAGAGGGGTTCAAGGTCAATGCCGTCGACTATCTGCTGAAACCCTTCGGCCTGCAAGATTTCCAACGGGCAGCATTACGACTGAAGGACCTGGTGGAATTAACGAAGGCAAAGGATCAGGGGGACTTAACCAAGACAAAGGACTTGCAGGATGACAGCATTTTCCTCAAAACCGAATATCGCATCGTCAAAGTCAACATCAGCGACATCCGCTACATCGAGGCAATGAGCGAGTACTTGAAGGTCTATATAGAAAACGAACAGAAGCCCATCGTCACCCTGCTGTCAATGAAAAAGATGGAGGAACGGCTTCCCGACTTTTTCATGCGTATACACCGCTCTTTCATGATTAACCTGAACAAGATACAGGAAGTGAACAAGAATCGCGTCATTATGGACAGCAACACTTATCTGCCCATCGGCGACATGTACAAAGAGGCGTTCCAGACTTACCTGGACACCAAATTCCTTGGGAAATAACAAACCTGAAGTACCTTATTTCTTCAACCTGAAGGAATTCTCAATGCTACTCAGTTCTGCACCAAAGCTTTTGTCTACCTTCAAGCGCTGCTCTATGGTCGAGCAGCTATGGATGACGGTAGAGTGGTCACGTCCACCTATCAGCTGGCCTATACGCGAAGCAGGCATCTTGGTATATTTCTGAGCCAGATACATGGAAACCTGTCGAACAAGCACGAAATCACGCTTGCGCGAACGGCTGAAGATACTCTGCTGAGAAACCCCATAGTGTTTGCAGACCTTCTCCACGATGTCGTCTACCGTCAATGGCTTATTGTCAACTTTTACGGCACGCTTGACAATACGCTCGGCCAGCCGCAAGTCTATATTGGTATTGTAGACAACGGAATAAGCCAAAAGCGAATTGATGACACCTTCCAAGTCGCGAACAGAACCATTTGCCGTCTCGGCAATGAAACGGATGACATCCTCCGAGATTTTGAGTCCGTCCCGACGGCACTTCGAATTCAGGATATCAATACAAAGCTGTTCATTAGGTTTCTCCAGCTCGGCTATCAACCCGCAGGCAAAACGCGTCAGCAGACGGTCCTGTAACCACTTCAGGTCAACAGGAGGACGGTCGCTTGCCAAGATGATCTGCTTGCCAAGACGGAACAGATGGTCGAAGATATGGAAGAACGTAGCAACAGTCTTCTCCGCAGTAGCCCACTCCTGCACATCGTCCACGATGAGTACATCAATCGTCTGATAGAAATTGATGAAATCATTCACCGTATTCTGACGGCTGGCATCCGTAAACTGCACCTGGAACAGTCGGGCAGAAACATAAAGCACACGCTTTTGCGGAAACAATTCCTTACTACGAATGCCTATTGCATTGATCAGATGGGTCTTACCGCAACCTGAAGGTCCATAGACGAAAAAAGGATTGAACGTCGTCTTTCCGGGATGCTCAGCAATAGACAGTCCAACCGTACGCGGCAACTTGTTAGAGTCGCCCTCGATAAAGTTCTGAAACGTCTTATGGAAGTCAAGCTGTGGATTCAAGTCCTGAGGAAGTGCACTGTCCAATACCGTCGGTGCCTTATTGCCACGGGTTCCTGTAACGGGCACAGGATCAATGTTAACAGGGTCGCTGCCTTCTACGTCAACTGTGACGTGATGCTTCTTGTCAGCAACGACACGATAATTCAATTTTACATTTGTACCAAAACAACGATAAAGCACTTTTCCCAGCAAGGATACATAGTATTGCTCCAGATACTCGTACACGTACATACTCGGTACCTGAACGAGAAGCGTCCGACTTTCGTCATCGTATTTCTCGAAGACGATAGGTGCGAACCATGTCTTATATTGCTGCTCTGTCACATTCTCCTTAATCAGATTAAGGCAGTTGTCCCAAAGCGCCTTAGGATGATTTTCCATGCGGCGATAGTTACTTTTCTATTAAGATTCCAATTGTTTGGTTAAATTGTTTCGAGTGCAAAGGTCGCAATTTTTTTTCGAATAAGCAAATCTTCATTTTTTGTCGACAAATGTACAACTCTTCGTAACTTGCGTTCTTTCGGTAGTTTAAGGATTTTTATCCTTTTTATTTACAAATGTGCTCTTGCAAATATCCAAAACTTTATTTTTCAATAAGTTATCGGTTCTCTACACAAACCACACGTGCTGTGCATTTCTCATCAGCAAAATACCCTAAAGACTTACAATATCAAGCACTTGCCGCTGAAATGTGGAATCTTTTCGAATTGGTTTCCCTATTTAGACAAATTAAAAATTAAGAGGAATTCTTCCTTATTTTTTTCCTCCGAAAATTGAGAAATGTACATATCGTTTCGGATGATATCTGAGGTCAACGAGCAGGGAGTCCGCATCGACAGCCACGGCATTCAGGTTCCTATAGAGTGTCGCATCGCGCATCAGGAGTCCTAAAGTGCCCTCGTTGCTGTTCAACTTGCGCGTCATCTCATTGACGTTAGCCAAAGTCTGGTTGATGCTGGCAGACATTCCTACCACGTCAACAGCAGCCAGGTTGCCCGTCACCTGCTCTGTATTGTCCAGCACGTTATTGGCTTTCTGCATCATGTTGGGCACCTCACGGTTCAGCGAAGCCGACAGGTGATGCAGCTCCTTGGATGTAGCATTCAGTTCTCCTGTCATTCCCTCCATGTTATGCAGCGTCTGACTCAGTGCAGGGTCAGACAGCAGTTTATTCAAGCTCGTCAGTATGGAGTCCAGCTTAGGCATCATAGCCTCAACGGCAGGCATAAGGGCGCCTATCTTGCTCATCATGCCCTGTTCCGATTCACCAGGGATGGTATCGCCCTTGGCTATGATGTTGATGGGGTCATCGCCCAGAATCAGGTTAATCTTGATGTTGCCCAACAGGTCGCTGGAAATCTCTGCCCTCGAACCACGAGGCACGCGCATTTGTTTGTTCAGCCCCACAGTAGCCACAATCTTGTTGTGAGCCGTATAGTCAAAATCGACATTTTCTACCACACCTACCTTATAGCCGTTGGCATAGACTGGTGTCGAAGCAGAAATACCGCTGACATCTGAGAATCTCACATAGTAGGAGTCATCGTTGCCCATCATACTAAGCCCTTTCAAGAACTGCAGACCATAGAAAAGTACAACGATGCCTATAATGGCGGCAATGGCTATTTTTACCTCTTTTGTAAAAAACTTCATAATGCTTGGAAATTATCTTGTTTATTTGTTTGCCTTATATTCTTGTATCGCAGCCTGCACGTTCACTTTCTGCCCGTTTTTGAAGGCAATGATGAATGCTTGTGGGAAGCGGGCCACCAGCGTCTTGCGTAGTTGGGCTATCTCGTTATAGTCTGTCGATGCACCTACCGTATATTTATACAGTCCTCCTTCCTGATAGAAGTAGGCATTCTTCACTCCTTTCAACTGAGGGTCGTTGGGTTTCAGTTGGGTGGAACAGGCCAGGATCTGAACCTTGAACACAGGAGCACCCACAGGGGCTTGCTTCTTAACGGCAGGAGTGCTAACAGGTGCCGGAGCAGCAGGAGCCGGTTGGACTGGTGTCTGCTGGGCTTTTGGTGCCGGCTGGACAGGCGTTGCCGGCTTGGTCACAGGAGTTTGCTGGGCCACTGGAGTTTGCTGGGCCACTGGAGTCTGCTGGGCCACTGGAGTCTGCTGGACTGGTGTCTGTTGAGCCACTGGTGCAGGCGTTGCAGGCTGGGCAGGTACCGGTATCTGTGCAAAAGCGACAGGCATCGAGGCTACTGACGGCGTTGCAGCCACCACAGAGTCAACACTTGGGGCTACAGGTGCATTGGAGGGAATCGTATCTGGTACATTCTTTCCCTCGCGGGCATCAGCCAATTCTTGGGCCATCTTGCTCCGCTTCTTTTTCTCCTTTTCCTTTTTCTTATTCTTGGCTTCTTCCACTTCGTCCTGCGGGACGACGGTAGGAACGGTGACTTCCTGTTTCGTCTCTGCCTTCAGGGGCACCACAATGTTACCGTCATGCTTGCGCTTATAGTCCAGGAAAGCCTGGTAGATACCTTGTCCCAGAAGCGACACGCCCTCACTGGAATTCAGGAAGCGCTCTTCGTCAGGAGTCGAGATGAATCCTAATTCTATCAGACAGCTGGGCATAGACGTCTCGCGCAACACCAGGAAACCAGCCTGCTTCACACCTTTGTTCTGACGCCCAGCTGAGGCACAGGTACGTTTCTGGACAAACTTGGCCAGCTCCACGCTTTGCGCCATATTCTGGTCTTGCATGAACTCAAACATGATATAGCTCTCCGACGAACGCGGGTCGAATCCCTGATAGCGCTGCTTATAGTCCGTTTCATACAGGATTACCTCGTTCTCGCGCTTGGCGACAGCCAGATTGTCTGCCGCCCGGTGCATTCCTAAGGTATAGGTTTCCAGACCTCTCGATATGCGTCCCTTGGGCAAGGCGTTGGTATGTATGGAGATAAAGAGGTCTGCCTTGTTGCGGTTGGCGATATCGGCACGGGTATGCAAGGGAATAAAGACATCGGTCTTGCGGGTATAAATCACTTTTACGTCCGGACAGTTGCGTTCCACCAGTCTGCCAAAGGCCAAAGCCACGTTCAAGTTGATGGTTTTCTCCTTGGTCAGCGCACCTATGGCTCCTGCATCTGAACCACCATGACCAGCATCGATTACCAACGTGAATTTCTTCGACTTTGCTGCCGATGTAGGACTGACAGTCTTGTCAGCAGCAACCGCCGCCACCGTCACACATAACAAAAAAACTATCAGAACTTGTATCCTTTTCTTCATTTCAGGTGCAAAAATACTGATTTTTCAATTAATACCAGTGGATTAGCGCTTAGTTTTATCATTTATTAAGTGTACTTCCACACCAGTCCCTTGACAGTCGCCTCCGATGGGTGGGTTCACCTTGGTGATAGTCATGTCTATCGACGTAACCTGCGGGAAGGTCTCAAATACAGCATGGGCTATTCTGCCCGCCACATGCTCAACGAGGTGCGACCAGGTCTTCATCTCGCGTTCTATGAGCCGGTAGAGTGCCCCGTAGTCAAGGGTCACCTCCAATATGTCATGCTCCATAGCTGCCGTGAGGTCCACGCCGCAGCGTATGGACACCAGGAACTCCTGCCCCACGACCTGTTCCTGGGGTGTTGCCCCATGATAGGCATAGAAGCGGGCCTCCTTAATAAACACGTATGAACTTTCCGTCTTCATGCTTCAATCCTTTATCTGTCATCCACAACGGCTGGAGCCGCAATTCTTACATATCAGACAGCCTTCCTGGTATACCAGGCTTTCGCTGCCACAGTTGGGACATTTCTGGCCTTTGGCTTCCGTGCCGTCCACAATATACTTCTTCAGCGCACGCTCCACGCCGACCTTCCATGTATTGATGCTCTCCGACTTCAGCTGCAGCGAACTGACCAGCTTGATGACGTGGTCGATGGGCATGCGGTAGCGCAGTACGCCGGAAATCAGCTTGGCATAGTTCCAATATTCCGGGTTGAACTTCTCCGACAGTCCCTCAACAGTGGTCTTATAGCCACGTTTGTTCTCGAACTGGAAGTCGTAGCGCTTCGAGCCGTCCTCATTCACCTGCTTGATGATCTTGCCCTTGGTGACGGTCTTCGGCAGCACGATGCCCTCCTCGTCATCCTGCAGACCCGTGAATATCTCGTAGGGATAGCCGTCCAGCAGTCCGACGAAGGCCACCCACTTGTCCTTGTTGTTCTGGAAACGCACCACATCACACTCCAGCTCCTTCGGACGCACCTCCGTAACCTCCGGATGCTTGCAGGGGGTCTCTGGCTTCCATTCCATGTTATTGTCCTTGGTGGTGTCTTCCTGTTCACCGTCATTGGCCTTGGACTCCTTCTTGTCTTTCTTCGACACGCTGATCATCACGCCTGCACGGCTTCCGTCGCGGTAGATGGTACAGCCCTTGCAGCCCGAGCGCCACGCCTCGACATAAAGGCGGTTCACCAGCGCTTCGTCCACGTCGTTGGGCAAGTTGACGGTGACGCTGATGGAGTGGTCCACCCACTTCTGGATGGCTCCCTGCATACGCACCTTCATCAGCCAGTCAACATCGTTGGCGGTAGCCTTGTAATAGGGCGACTTGGCCACCAGCTCGTCAATCTCTTCCTGTGTGTAGCGTTTCGTCGTGTCCATCTGGTTCACCTTCATCCATTCCATGAACTTGGGATGGTAGACAATATATTCCTCGTAGGAGTCGCCGACCTCGTCAACGAAGTCCACATGTGCGTCGGCGTCGTTGGGATTCACCTTGCGGCGGCGTTTATATACTGGCAGGAACACGGGTTCAATGCCACTCGTTGTCTGGGTCATCAGACTGGTAGTACCCGTGGGCGCTATGGTCAGGCACGCAATGTTACGCCTGCCATACTTCACCATATCCTCATACAGCTTGGCATCGGCCTGCTTCAGCCGCATGACAAAGGGGTTCTGCGCCTCGCGCTCCGCATCGTAGATGGCAAAGGCACCGCGCTCCCGCGCCATCTCGACACTCGATCGATAGGCATTCAGGGCCAGCGTCCTGTGTACCTCGACGCTGAAGTCGGTAGCCTCCTGCGTGCCATAGCGCAGTCCCATAGCTGCTATCATGTCACCCTCGGCAGTAATGCCCACACCCGTGCGGCGGCCTTTCGAGCTCTTGGCCTTGATCTTCTCCCACAGGTGCATCTCGGCACCCTTGACTTCCATCGGCTGGGGGTCACTCTCCACCTTCTTCATGATGAGGTCTATCTTCTCCAGCTCCAGGTCCACAATGTCGTCCATCAGTCGCTGGGCCTTCTGCACGTGCTCCCTGAACAGCTCATAGTCAAAGTAGGCATCCTTCGTGAACGGGTTCTTCACATAGCTGTAGAGGTTGATGCTCAGCAGACGGCAGGAGTCGTAGGGACAGAGCGGTATCTCGCCACAGGGATTCGTCGATACGGTGCGGAAGCCCAGGTCGGCATAGCAGTCGGGAATGCTCTCGCGCAGGATGGTGTCCCAGAACAGCACGCCGGGCTCAGCACTCTTCCATGCGTTGTGGACTATCTTCTCCCACAATGCCTTGGCGCTTATTTCCTTCCTGACCACAGGGCTGGCGCTGTCAATGGGGAACTGCTGCACGTACGGCAGGTCCTCCGTAGCCGCGCGCATGAACTCGTCGTCAATCTTCACCGACACGTTGGCACCCGTCACCTTGCCTTCTGTCATCTTGGCATCGATGAACGCCTCTGAATCCGGATGCTTGATGCTGACCGAGAGCATCAGCGCTCCACGTCGGCCGTCCTGGGCAACCTCGCGCGTACTATTACTATAACGCTCCATGAAAGGCACCAGACCGGTCGATGTCAGGGCTGAGTTGTTCACGGGCTGTCCCTTCGGACGGATGTGGCTCATGTCGTGACCCACACCTCCGCGACGCTTCATCAGCTGCACCTGCTCCTCGTCGATGCGCATCACGCCGCCATACGAGTCGGCATCACCGTCCAGACCGATGACAAAGCAGTTCGACAGCGAGGCTATCTGGTGGTTGTTGCCAATGCCCGTCATAGGCGACCCGGCAGGTACGATATAGCGGAAGTGGTCAAACAGCTCGAATACCTGTTCGGCCGTCATGGGGTTCTTGTATTTCTCTTCTATCCGGGCTATCTCGTTGGCCAGTCGCCAGTGCATCTGTTCCGGCGACTTCTCGTAGATGTTGCCAAACGAGTCCTTCATCGCGTACTTGTTCACCCATACGCGGGCGGCAAGCTCGTCGCCGCCAAAATAAGCAAGTGAAGCCGCTAAAGCTTCTTCATAAGTATATGTCTGCATATAATCGTTTATTTTTTGTGTGCAAAGATACGAATTATTATCCGAAACGGGAAACTTTTCAAGAAGAAAAGTTCGAAAAGTTTTCCTGTTTGGACAAGAATCTCCGTCCCCGAGACTATCCGCTGATACATTTTCGTACAACAACGCAAAATAAATCATGCTTTTTTCTTTGTTTTGTGTTCACTTATTCGTACCTTTGCAGCATGAAGAACCTATCAACGCGGCGAACCATTCGCCAATACAGCAGTCGCGAAGTGAGCCCCGAGCTCCTCAACCGCCTTCTCACGGAGGCCAGTCGTACACAAACCATGGGCAACCTCCAGCTCTACAGCGTCGTTGTCACACGCTCGCCGGAAATGAAAGCCCGTCTGGCACCGGCACACTTCAATCAGCCTATGGTGACCCAGGCTCCTGTGGTGCTCACCATCTGTGCCGACTTCAACCGCACCAGCACGTGGGCACGCTGTCGCGATGCCGATCCAGGCTACGACAACTTCCTGTCGTTCATCAATGCTGCCACCGATGCCCTGCTCTACACCCAGACGCTGTGCAACCTCATGGACGAGGAGGGGTTGGGCTACTGCTATCTGGGCACCACCGTCTACCAGCCTCAGCAGATCATCGACATCCTGGAATTGCCCAGACTCGTCATGCCCATAGCCACCTTGACCGTTGGCTGGCCTGCCGAAGAGCCTCCCCTCTCCGACCGCCTGCCACTCGAGAGTTTCATACACGAGGAGACCTACACCGACTATCTGGCCTGCGACATCGACGCATACTACGCCGCCAAGGAGCAACTGCCCGAGAACCAGGAATTCGTACGTATCAACAAGAAGCAGACCCTGGCACAAGTGTTCACCGACATCCGCTACACCCGGAAGGACAACGAAGCCATGTCCGAGAGCCTTATCGAAGTCCTCAAGCGCCAGGGATTCCGATTCCTCGACCTGTATATATTCAGACAACCCCTTTGACATCCTATCTGAACACCGGGAACATCCTCCGCAGTACCGCTGACGTGGAGTATCACCCGCTACGCCCCTTCCTGCCGGAAACCGCCAAGGTGCTGTTCCTCGGCAGTTTTCCACCACAGCGCAAGCGGTGGTGCATGGATTTTTACTATCCCAACTTTCTCAATGACCACTGGCGCATCGAGGGCGAGGTATTCTTCGGCGACCGCAACCATTTTGTCGACGAGGCCGCCAAACGGTTCAGAATCGACGACATTATAGCATTCTGCCAGCAGAAAGGCATCGCCTTCTTCGACACTTCGACCGCCGTGCGAAGGCTGAAAGACAATGCCTCCGACAAGTTCCTCGAGGTAGTGGAGCCTACCGACATACCGTCACTCGTGGACCAACTGCCCCGTCTGCGCGTCATCGTCACTACCGGTGAGAAGGCCACAGAGACCATCTGCCCCACCATGCATGTCGCCGTCAACACCTGCGTCCCCATACCCGGCATCACCCGTCAGGACGGCACCCAGATACTCCTCTATCGCCTGCCCTCTTCCTCGCGAGCCTATCCCCTGGCCTTCGCCAAGAAAGTGGAAGCCTACAAAACCATGTTCGAACGGTTCCTATAATACGGGGTCCGTCATTTCATTTTGTGTTCATGGTAGTGTTTCTGATTTAGCACCACATCTGACGTCAACCATCAGACATCAAACATCAGCCATCAGCCGTCAGCCTTACATCAAGGTCGCTCCACCAGCCGCTCCAAGGAGCGTGCTGACAATGTAACCGAGAATCTGAAGAATAGTCTTCCACGTCTTGTTCATTTTCATGGCGTTTTTGTACATTCAAATT
>JAEEGL017039851.1_pt1 | contig 22877 bp, 14 predicted proteins | sample 9134231 | NCBI WGS metagenome assembly JAEEGL01 (sample SAMN16246548, study PRJNA631951) | gut metagenome | biome: gut microbiome; feature: rumen; material: fiber-attached | host: Bos | place: Iran: Karaj | collected 2018-10 | reverse complement strand
GCGAACATCAGCGAGATCGCAAAGGAAAGCACGATCGCCTGAAAGTCCTTCAGCGCCGTCATATAGATCATTTCCGTCCATACCACGATCATGACCATGGCAAACCAGAGGCATAACAGGATATGCAAAAACTTTGCTCCGGAAAAGAGCAAAAACACGCCGTAAGTGGCTATGCACACGATCAGTTCGAGAACGACACATCCGTAGAAGGATGGCATGATCTCTTCCTGCTTTTCCTCATAGATCCGGTCTGATACAAATCTGGTCACCACCATATTAAAAATGGATGAGATCAGAAGGGACGCCAGAAGGGAATAGGTCAGCATGCAGTTGAGCAGATCCCTGTCATGGGAATTCATGCCGCCGATCCTTGCCACAAAGGATACTCCAAGCAGCAAAAGCACACCCAAAAACATGGGGCCCACCGTGACGATCCCCGAATAGCCGTAAGCTTTGCAGAGGTTCAGTATTCCTTTCTTGTGAAACAGCCGCTTCAGGCTGAAGCCTATTCCTGCCATCTTTTCAGCACCTCATCATACGCTGCCAGATACTTGCTCATCATATCTTCATGACGGAAATACCGCTGCACTCTTTCTCTTGCCGCGATCCCCATCTGATACCGTTTGTCGGTCTGCAGGCACATTCTCGCCATGGCATCCGTCAGCGCCCGGATATCCATAGGCGGCACGCAGTATCCCGCGCTGCCCAGGTCATCATCCTCTGCCACCTTGGAAACCAGCTCCTTGCAGTTTCCCACATCCGTTGTCACGGCAGGTCTGCCGGCTGCAAAGGATTCGAGCACCGAAAGGGGCATGCCCTCCGATATGCTCGACAGCACTGTAAAGTCAAAGTCCACCATTTTTTCCACTACATTTACCATGCCGAGGAAATAGATGTCCTTGACGCCGAGCCTTTCCACTAAGTCATAGCATTCCTGTGCATATTTTTTATCATCCTCCGGACCCGCAATGAACAGGCGCGCATTCGGCACCCTGTACTTTACGCCGGAAAAAGCATAGATCATGGTCTTTACATCTTTGATGGGCGCGATACGCAGCACGGCTCCGATATCGATGAAGCCGTTAGGCGTTTTCGGTCCGATCTTTTCAAACTGCTCATAGTGGATCCCGTTGCCGATGTAGATACACTTGTCGGGATCGCATCCTAAGTCCACCTGGATCTTTCTGGCCCCTGCAAAGAGGCTTGTGATCATGCCGGCTTTTTCATAAGCGCCGGCGGAAAGCATGTAGAAAAACCGCACCCAGAATTTCTTAAATGCCGGGATGACCCACTTTGCGCGGATGATCTCTTCCTCCCGCTCCCTGGTATAGATCCCGTGCTCCGAGATCATATAGGGCGCATGGTACTTGTAACTGCCGAGCCTTGCCAGGATACCGCTGTAGCCCGTGGCGATGGAATGATAAAGATCGGCCCTTGGCACCTCGGCATGAATGGTATAAAGCACCGGCAAGAACATGGACCGGATGGTATGGAAAAAGTCCGAAAATGCGGTGTAGGTATATTCCTCTTTACAGATATCCGTCAGGATATCCAGAAACTGATGGCTCATCAAAAAGGAAAGGGGCTCGATCTGCTGATCCTGATACATGGCAAACAACGTTTCCCAGTCCGGACGGTCGCAGTCGATGAACTTTCGCAGCGTCTCGATCTGTGCAGGCGTATAGCTGTGCCGCTTGATGCTCTCTTTTGCTTTCAGGGCATCATTTAGGAACAGCTCGTGCACCTCCACCACATTGGATGGCAGCGTATATTTGAATTTTCCCTTCATGGATGCATCCGACGCAATGGCCCAGATCACGAATTCGTGCTGGGGCAGCGCTGTCATGTACTGGTGGATCCAGGTGGACACGCCGCCGGTCACGTATGGATAACATCCTTCCAAGATAACGCAGATTCTCATTGTTTTTTATTCCAATCCTCCGGGCCCCTCACCCGGCACCTTCGGTGCCATTGTTATTCTATACTCTTTCTACTTTCCCGGTCTCATTATCCCGGTTTCGTTTCCCCGTTTTCTATTCTCTTACTTCTGTTTTCCGGCCTCAATTCTATTTGAAGGTTATCTCTACCTGATCCCGGTCAGCCTTCAGCAGATACAGATCATAGGTCACCGGTGTCAGGGTGCCGCCCTCCACGGAATCGATCCTCTTTCTGCCGCCGAGTCTTACCATCATCCACTCTTCATCCTCGAAATGAGAGAATGAAAGGTTTAATTTGTTCTCTTCTTCATTCCACTGTCTCGCCACTCTCGTCAGGTCATAGCGCTGAACCGCCGCTGCCAGTTCCGATCCTGTCAGATAACGGATCTCGGAAGCGCCTTCTCCAAGCCAGTCCATATACTTTTCAAGTCCCGTAGAAAGCACCGGCCAGCCTTCGGCCGCGCCTCGGTCCTCATCAAGGACATCGTCGGGATGCTGGAAATGTGTGCTGACATAGTGGAAGGTCAGTTCGGACAGCGCCGCAAGGTACATATAATCATCGATCCGGTAGCCGGAAACGATACGGGGCGTATTCACGATCCCGTCCTGGGCGGATACATCAAATTCCTGCGCATAGGCAAGGTCCGCCGGCAGATACACAGAAGCGATGACGCGCAGCGGTGTGGTGCTGATGATATCACGGCCTTCTGCGGAAAGCACATTGGAAGGAGGCACATATACCCGGAGCTGTTCCTCGGGAAACAGTTCCTTTGAAAAATCAATGACCTCATTTAATGAGTTTTTCATGGTATAAGGCTTGGACCACTGCACATAACCGTCATACATATCCTGGTAGTCAAAGTTCCTGAGCACCAGCGGCATATGGTTGTAACCGTGGATGCCGATCTCGCCTCCTGCCTCTAAGAGCATATTGCCGAAGAGCAAAAACCGGCTCACATCGGTCTGCCGCTCAAACTGTCCAGTTACCTGGTCGTTGTAATTTTCGATCACAAGGCCGGTATAATAGACGCCATGTCTTTTGCCCATGTCGTAAACGTCGTTCCACCATACCTGGGAATAAAAATCACTGATGGACATGTTGTAATCGCGGGTGATATACTGGGCATCTCCTTCCGGGATCGGCGACGGGAAATCGTCGATATAAAAGGCCGCGCCGTTGATCACCGGATAGACGCAGACATCGCCCATCAGACTGTAGGCTGCGCAGTGCAGACCGCGGTAGGCTTTTTCCATGATGCCGAAATTATCAAAGACCACAGTACCGAAACCGACATTCCGTCTCCAAAGGATCGGCACCGGATGATCCGAAACAGACTCGATAAATACTTCACAGTCATCGGTCAGGGAAACCTCACGTGATGATTCGTAGCTGTCCTCGATCAAATAATCGCGCATCTGGCCGCCGGGCATGATGTCTTTCACAAAATGGACGCCTTCCACTAAGATATTATCCCCGCTGTCCTTGATGCCGCAGATATCGTACATGCTTTCAAAACTGCCGTTCTTTTCCGGCGCATAGAGGATCATCAGGTCGCCGCCGGATTTTACCCACTTTTTCAGGATACTATAGGATGCGGAAAGCTTCTGAAAATGGCTGACCGCTATGACGATCCTTTCGCTCTCACCGATATCGCCTTCGGAGAGCTGTCCTGCCTCGCAGAGCTTATAGGGTTCCTGCATCTGGTTAAGCACCGGCTCGATCAGATCGATGCTCTTCTGGCTGACCACATCCTCTGCTTCGTAGACAACAAGTGTCTGCACATCCGCCGGCAGAGCCTGCTCATCTTCGCCGCTCAGCTCTAAGTTTTTCACCCTGTAGAGCTGATCTTTTGGCAAAAGCGTAAGCCGCTCATCCCGAAGCTCGTACTGCACGTTTGCCTGCACGGTCATCAGGGCCGCGATGAGCGCAATGAAAACCACGCCGAGCACATACATGCCGCCCAGCTTCATGTGGTTATCATAAATATCATTTTCGGTTTTTTTCCTGAATAACTGAAACATCCGAAAAACTCCTGCCTGCATCTATCGTTAATCTTCCCAGAACCGCACCATTTCCCTAAGACGCGTGGTCAGAAAAACGTCCTCTTCCTCCATCTTATCGATCAGCGCGCGGATCTTTGCGCTGTCCTTCTGCAGCATGGCACTTTCCAGTTTATACCGGAAGATCGCATCCCTGCCGGGCCAGTTCTCCTCCATCATGGCGATATCTTCTTCGAGTGCCTCCACATCCGAAAGACGGATATCCGCCTCTGCTTTTTTATTCAAAAGGGTCCATCTGCCGCTGACATTCTCATCCTTCAGTTTCCGGCCTGTAAACTCCGAAAACAGCCGCAGCTGGCTTTTCAGGGCATCTCCCTCCAAAAGGCCGCTGTCAATATAGCGCTCAAGACAGTACAGATACTCCTGGTCGATGGAAGTATCCATGGGATTTTTTGCCTTCCGCTGCGCGATATCATGAAAGGCCAGATCAAATTCCTTCTGGATCTCCGCAAGGGCTGTCGCCGCGTAATGCACAACCTCGGTATCAGGATTCGCCTTTGCCTTGTAAAGCTGGGATACATATTCCTCCGGATTGGCGTAAAGCACATCCACGATCAGCTCGCGCCGTGTCTTGGTATCATTGACCAGCAGCGCCTCTTCAATGGGCACGACTTTGCCGCGCATATCATCACTGTCCACCTGCACGCTGCGCCGGACACTGTAATACTGCTCCTCGGAAACATCGGTCATCCCCTCCGGCAGATGATGATCTCCTGTCGCTTCCGTTTCCTCGAGGCGCCTTGTTTCTTCTGCACGCTTTACCCCGTCCTGCGTTGCCCAGGGAAGACGCGTAGTGATCCCCCCGTTATGCATCAGCGCCTGAAATCCCTGCAGCGGTCTGCCGTTTGCATCGGCGTCCGCATTCAGCTGCGTATAAAGCTGCAGCGGTCCCCAGATCGGGATCATCACCGCGATCCACAAAAGAGCGCCGCCGGCTTCGATCCGCCTTTCATGCCAGGCGTACAGAAGCACGATACAGAGTATGATATGTACAATGTAAATGAGAATGACAAAAGCCATAAACTGCGCTCCTAAATTCCTTCCACAATTCTGTACTCGACACCACCCGCTTCAAGACGGTTGCCGATGATCTTGAAGATCTCTCCCGTGATCTGGGAAAGCATCAGATAATGGTTGCCCTCCTGATCGTCGCCAAGTTCATCACTGTGACGGATCATGCCCTGCAGTTTTTCACAGGTGGCAGGGAAATCATCCGTATAGATCTGCAGCAGCACATAACTTGCCACACCGGCATCCGCCATCTTACGGCGTGACTGCAGCTCCTGATCAAAGTATTCGGGCATCAGGATCGTTGTGCCTTCGTAGTATTTTTCACCTTCAATGGCTTCCTGATACTCAAGCGCCCTGAGGAAGGAAACCTGGATCAGGTTGCACAGGATGGTAAACAGGTTCAGATAGTAAAGCTCCATCTGGCCGACGCCTGCCTCATAGATACAGATCATCAGACGGACTTTTTCACCTGCCAGGATACCGTAAGCATACATGGGATAACCCGGATCAAGCTCCGTGTTTTTCCAGGTTGCACCGGAAAGAATTGTTTCATAGACTTCATGATAAATGCCGATCTTCAGGGATTTGCCAAGACGCTGGTTCATCTCGCCGGAGCAGGCCACCAGACGGCCGTAGGCCTGATTATCATCGAGGGTATAGATGGCAATGGAATGATTATCCAGAATGTTTTCCAGCGTATAGATACCGTTCCTGAAAATATCCGCCGGCGCATTACTGTTGAGTTTTTCCACTGCATCGAAGATCTTGCCGAAACTGTCCTGATACCCTAAGATCTGCTTTTTATACTCATCTTTGTTATCCACCACGGACTGGTAGACATCATTCAAAAACAGGTATTTCTCCTGCAGCGTATTTACCTCTTCCTGGGCAAATTCCAGTTTTTTGCTTAAGTTGTTGCTGATATATCCGGTGATGGAACCGGTCATGATATAGATCGCGAAGGGAAGCCAGTAATCCATGTTGTAAAAGAGCATGGTAGAAGTAACACCCGAATGGGTATAGTCATACAGAAGGGAGATACACTCCATGACACCGGCTACGATACCATAACCCATGCCGTAAGTCGTTCCGAAGATCAGAATGAAAAAGAGCCGCAGGTCCACATATCTGAAATAGACCGAATCCGTTGTGTAGCCGAGCAGTACCTGCACCAGCAGAAACAGCAGCACAAGCTCGATCACCTTCACGGTATTTGAAGAAAACTTATTCCATACCGCTCTCGCCCTGTCCTTTACCGTTTCCTTCGGCTGAACAAAATCCTTATAGCGCCGGTAGTCTTCTTCCAGATCGGCGATCACATCATCCGTTGCGATAAAGCCGTAATTCTTCCGGACTCTTTCTGCCTGCAGCTTCGGATCCCAGGTACGTTCATAATACCTGGTCTCATCATATGTAACCTCCAGGGTGGGCCTGCATTTTTTCAGGCTTCCGCCAAGGTCACGCATGGCATGTTCATAGCCCGAATAAACGGCATATGTCCCGCTCTCGTCCATGGTCTCTTCGGTGACCGCCACCAAAAGCTCCGTCAGGTCCCGGATACTGATAAAGTCCACGGGCTGGGTTTCCTTAAAATGAAAGGCGATGGGTTCATCCTTCAGGACATGGTCAAAATACCCTGTCACCCTGCCGGCAAAAGCAGGATTCCCTGACAGGAAAGGCACCCGCAAAAGGATCGTCCGAAGGTTTTCCTTTTGCGAACAGAACTGAAGAAGTGCCTCAGCCTGCGCACAGCAAAACGCCTTGGTATCCACATATTTTCTTTCATTCGGGTTTTCCGGATTCACGCCGGGCTCATAGACCTGGCTTTCCCAGGAAAAGACGGCCACCAGCTTGGAGATCTCATGCAGTCCGCAGCTTCTGACCATGGTTTCGATCTTTTTCGCCTCATCCGTCAGGCCTCTTCCGTCATCTAAGTAACCGGAAAAGAACCATACCGCATCCGGACTATGCGCGGACAGCAGCCTGTCAAAACCGCCTTCGATGGTCTCTTCTTTATAGATATGCAGCCTGCCGGCATACTTTTTGGGCGCAATATCCACAGCTTCGCCCTTTTGCAGCAGGACAACTTTATAGAATTGCAAGATCCGTTCAATCTGCTCCGTTCCGAGGACTTCCGTGTTTCCGCAAAGAAGCACACAGGACGGCTGATTGGTGTTTTCCTGTTTCATCTTTTTCTCTCTTCATCCCCAAATGTATATTTGTCTTATACCCACTCGAGTATCTGACTGACATTTTCAATGCGCACAAGGCGCATATTGCCCGGGATGCTCCCGAGCTTATCCGTTCCCGCCTTTGGCAGAACGCAAAGTTCAAAGCCCAGTTTTGCCGCTTCCGCGATCCGCTGGGACATCTGCGTCACCGCCCGCACTTCACCGGACAGTCCCACTTCTCCGAAGGCGACTGCCTTATCAGGAATCGGTTTGTTTTTATAACTGGAGATCAGGGCCAGCACAACACCAAGGTCGAGCGCCGGTTCTGCCACCTTCATGCCGCCTGCCAGGTTCACATAGGCATCCATGCTGCCGAGGTGCAGTGATAATCTCTTTTCCAAAACCGCCATCAGCAGGTTGACACGGTTATAATCTATGCCCGTTGCCTGTCTGCGCGGCAGCTGGAAGGATGTATCGCAGACCAGGGCCTGCAGCTCGATCAGTACCGGCCGCGTGCCTTCCATGGCACAGACCACTACGGAACCGGCAGCATTCTGCGGCCGTCCGCTGAGCATATACTCCGATGGATTCTTCACTTCCGCCAGACCTTCCCGGCACATTTCGAAAACGCCGATCTCATTGGTGGATCCGAAACGGTTCTTGACCGCCCGCAGGATCCTGTAAGAAGCATACCGGTCGCCTTCAAAATAGAGCACCGTGTCCACCATATGCTCAAGCACTCTCGGACCGGCGACAGTTCCTTCTTTTGTCACATGACCGACAATGAAGATCGCCACGCCTTTGCTCTTTGCGATCCGAAGCAGGATTCCCGTTGCTTCCCGCACCTGGGATACACTTCCCGGCGCTGAGGTTGCGCTTTCGCAAAACATGGTCTGAATGGAATCGATGACTACCACCTGCGGCGTTTCCCGGTCGATAGCCGTTTCTATCATCGCAAGATCCGTCTCGCAAAGGAGCGTCAGGCTGTCCGTAAACTCGCCCATCCGCTGTGCCCGGATCTTGATCTGCTTTAAGGATTCCTCGCCGGATACATATAACACCCTGCAATCCTGTGCGGAAAGCTTCTGGCACATCTGAAGAAGCAGCGTGGACTTCCCGATCCCGGGATCACCGCCCACCAGGACCAGCTGTCCCGGCAAAATGCCGCCGCCCAGTACCCGGTCAAGTTCACCGATCTTCGAATAAAACTTATCCTCCTGCGACATGGAGACCGCAGACAGCGTGACCGGTTTTCGATACTCCCTTGTCTGTTTGCCGGATGCCGACGTTCCCCCGGCCGCGCTGCGCGCAGCAGGCTCTTCTACAAAAGTGTTCCACTCCCGGCATCCCGGACACTGTCCCATCCATTTCGTGGATTCATAGCCGCAGTTTTGGCAAAAGAACAGGGTTTGTGATTTTGCTTTTGCCATGAAATTACGCTTCCTGTACCCGGATCCTGACCTCGCCCTTTTCCTCAAGTTCAACGCTGAGGGAAAGCTTGCCGCCGAGGTTTGTGCTCATCTTACCGATGCTCGCATCGTCAACAAATACTTCATATTCCGTATCGTCTTTCATGCCCAGGGTGATCTGTGCATCACTGTTTCCGCATACAGAAAAAGCAACGCCCTTTTCATCCTCCGAAAAAGCTTCCACGCTTGTTCCCGGAACCGATTCATAAAGGAAAAGTCCGTTCTTTTCGAGCTTGGTCAGCGCGCCGTAAGTCTTTACCTTATAGACATCTCCGCCGCTCTCGAAATCTTCCTTCTTCGCCTTTTCGGAAAGGGTGTGATTACCGAAGCTGATGCTCCCGTTTTCTTCTGTTCGCAGTAATTCCTGGATTGCTGCCATAGTGTTTTCCTCCTATATGTAGTGGTTTGTTAATTGCCCCTCATCCGGCACCTTCGGTGCCACCCTCCCCCCGGGGGGAGGGCTGCGGACGCAGGACCTGTTCTGATTCGTTATTGTGTCCCGGTATTATTTGATCGGTGTTTGTCGCTGTTATTTTTCCGATTTCTTCCCGGTATGAAATACAACCTTGCCGCCGGCAAAGGTTGCGGTCACGCTGTCTCCCGCTTTGATCTTGCCCTCTAGGATCTCCTGGGAAAGGGCATCCTCCACTACGGTCTGGATCGCGCGTTTTAAGGGACGGGCTCCCATTTTGACATCACAGTGTTTTTCGATCAGATGCTTTTTCAAAGCAGGACTGACGGTAAGGGTGATCTCCATCTGCTCCTTGCAGCGCTTCGCCAGATTTTTGGACAACAGTGTTACGATCTGGGAAAGCTCAGGTTTTGTCAGGGGATGGAATACCATTATCTCATCGATCCTGTTGATGAACTCCGGTTTGAAGATGCTCTTCACCTCTTCCATAACGCCGTCCTTCATCCGCTGATAGTCCTTCTCTTCGCTCTTTTCCGCTGCAAATCCTAAGTTCTTGGGAGCTACGATCCGGCCTGCGCCTGCATTACTGGTCATGATGATGACCGTATTCTTAAAGCTGACCTTTCGTCCCTTGGAATCGGAAATGTGTCCGTCATCAAGCACCTGCAAAAGCACGTTGAATACATCCGGATGCGCTTTCTCGATCTCATCGAAGAGTACCACGCTGTAAGGTTTGCGGCGCACCTTTTCGGAAAGCTGTCCGCCGTCATCAAATCCCACATATCCCGGCGGGGAACCGATCATTTTGGAAACGGAATGAGATTCCATATACTCCGACATATCCACACGGATCAGTTCGTTTTCCGATCCGAACATGACTTCGGCCAGGGCTTTGGAAAGCTCAGTTTTTCCCACACCGGTAGGACCGAGGAATAGGAACGATCCGATAGGTCTGTTCGGATCCTGCAGTCCGACCCTGCCGCGGCGCATGGCTCGTGACAGTGCTGATACTGCCTCTTCCTGTCCGATCACGCGCTTATGCAGGACTTTTTCCAGTTTCAGCAGCCGTTCGCTCTCCTGCTCTGACAACTGCTTGAGCGGCACCTTTGTCCACTGTGAGACCACACCTGCGATATCATTTGCCGTCACATTTTTGCTGCGCTCTTTCTGCTTAGCCATATGACGGTCCATGATCCTTTTATACTTTTTCTCCAGCTCCTGCTGCCGGCATCTTTGTTCGTGGGCCTGGGCAAATGCTTCGAATTTTAATGACCGCTCGATCTGCTCATCCAGCTTTTCGATCTGCTCCTGATATTCCTGCGCCTTTGCGGGAATCTCGATCTTCTGCATGCGGATAGCCGAAGACGCCTCATCGATCAGGTCGATGGCCTTATCCGGCAGATTCCTGTCATTGATATAACGGGCGGAAAGCTTGACCGACGCATCCACTGCTTCAGGCAGGATCGTCACCCCATGATGTTCTTCATATTTATGCTTGATGCCCTCGATGATAGCGATCGCTTCCGAAATGGTCGGCTCGGCCACCTCCACCTTCTGGAACCTGCGCTCTAATGCCGCATCCCTTTCCAGGTATTTTCTGTATTCTTCGATGGTCGTTGCACCGATGAGCTGCAGTTCGCCTCTCGAAAGTGCGGGCTTTAAGATATTCGAAGCATCAATGGAACCTTCAGCTCCACCGGCACCGATCAGGGTATGGATCTCGTCCATGAACAGGATGATGTTGCCGGCACTGATCACTTCGCTCATGACCCGCTTGATCCGTTCCTCAAACTCGCCCCTGTATTTACTGCCGGCTACCATGGATGACATATCCAGCATGACAAGCCGTTTGTCCAGCATATCCGGCGGTACTGCGCCATCCACGATCCGCTGCGCAAGTCCTTCCACAATGGCCGTTTTTCCGACGCCCGGTTCCCCCACCAGACAGGGATTGTTCTTCATGCGGCGGCTGAGGATCTGGATCACTCTGGCGATCTCATCCTCCCTGCCGATCACGGGATCTAACTTCCCGTCTGCTGCCATCTGTGTCAGGTCTCTCGAAAACTGATCGAGCGCCTTGGTTGCAGAGCCGTCCTCAGCAGAAGCGCTTGCAGACAGCTGTCTTAAGTCTTCGCGTACTCTTGCGGGATCTGCACCGATAGCGGCTAATGTATCGGCATAGAGTTTTGACAGATTCACTTCCATGGAGATCAGAAGCCTGACCGCAACATTATTCCCTTCGCGGATCATGCCCATCAGGATATGCTCGGTTCCGATCCGGTTTTCGCCGTACGCCACCGCTGCTTTTTCCGCCTCTTCCAAAACCGCGCGCGCCCGCGGGGAATAGCCTTCCCGCTCCATGATCGCTACATCGGAAGGAGGCGCCACCAGATTGGTGATCAGCTCCTTTACCTGCTCGAGGGAAACGCCGTTTTCCTCTAAAACGCAGGCTGCAATGCCGTCACCCTGCGCCAGCAGACCGATCAGCAGATGCTCCGTTCCAACATAATTTTGCAGATAAGCCCTGGCGGCCTTCTGCGCTCTTTGTAATACCTCTTCGGCCTTTGCCGTATATTTCATGCTGATACCTCAATTAATTATTTGTTTTTCGATTCCGAATAATCATATCGGACTTTACACTATCTCAATTAATTACTCTAAGACTCCCCTGTAAACTCATCAAAAATGTGGTCCACCATGCCATGGATCTCTTCGCGGGACATTCCCCTGCAAAGTGCCCTGGCCAGGACCACTTTCAGATTGTTTTCCGTTTCCGCCATGGCGCGCAGTCTGTCGATATCTACCGCGATCACGGCACCCTTGCGACGGTCGACTTTGACAAAGCCGTCCTGCCTAAGCACGGAATATGCCTTATTCACTGTATGCATGTTGATGCCCACTGTCTCTGCAAGGGAGCGCACCGAGGGAAGTACATCCCCCTCCCTGTATTGGGAGGTGGCTATACCATAAATGATCTGGTTGCGAAGCTGCAGATAAATGGCCTCATCGCTGTTAAAATCAATTTCAATTATCATTTTTCCTGTTATCCACGTTCAAATAATCAAATTCGAAATCCGTATCCTGTCCGCTCTCATCCTGCGCGCCCCTGACAGAAGGACCGCTTTCTTCTCCGAGCGTAAAGATCGGAACACTTCTTTGCTGATCTGAAGAAATCTCCGGCTGAACCACAGTAATGGGAATCTTCCCTGTCGTATAGGTTACGCCTTTATCCGTCACCTTCTTGGTTACCTTCGGCCTGCCGTCAGCACTTTTTGCTGCCGGTTTCTTCGGCACACTGTCGATCGTGATCTCTTCCGATCTGGGTCTGGTCTGTTTCCTGACGCGCGCGCCGCCTTCCTTCTCTGGCATGACGGTTCTCGTCGTGCTGCGGGATTTCAGCGCCGCATCCACATCAGCCATCCTTGCAGTCTGCGATCTCTTCACCGCATTCTCCGTCATGGAGCGGATCTCACTGTCAATATCAAATCCGTCTGATTCCATATCCTCGGGAAGCTTTACAGGCGCTTTCTTTTTCACCTTTTTCACGGTAGATGAAGCTCCCTCATTCTTCGGTCCGCGCTCCGGCGCGATCTTCATATCATCATCTTCATCCGGAAGAGGCGTGATATCATACGCATCTTCTTCTCTGACAGGACGTTTTTTCTTCACTGTCTTTTTGCGGACAGGAGCGGGCTCTTCCTCGGGATAGCTTTCTTCCGAAAAACTATCATCAGAAATACCTTCATCAGAAAAATCATCTTCCGGCATCACAATCTTCTTCTTTTTCTTTTTCCTCGGCCTGTCAAGATCATCCGGCTGGTCTGCGTAAGGATCATCCTTCGGCAGATCGTTCATATCATCAAAGTCATCATAACGCAGGGTTACATCCTCGCCTCTCTGCAGTGCCATGACAAGGATCACGATCAGGGAAATAAACAATGCAACACCGAGAACGATCATGACCGCAATGGCACGCTTGCTGAACATTCCTGTGGATGATCCGCTTCCTGTATTCAGAAAATGAACATAACCGCCGCCAAGCAGATCATACAGGTAATAGTCCTGTCCGCCGTTCTGATCAAAGGCATAGAGCAGGCAGACGTTTTCTCTCTGCTGTGCCGTTGCATCTTTCAGTTTGCCGCATGACACAAAGCTGCCTCCGATCTCACATCCTTCCGTCACAAAACCCTTCGGAAGTGACGAGGGCAAAACTGTGGGAATGATATATCCGCCGTTTGCAGAAGCGATCCGGACAAAGCCCTGGAATCCTTCCGTAGCCGCATCATAGAGGAACAGCTTCGGCGTATTGTCAATATTCGAAGTCGCGCAAAGTACTGTCATGCCGCCTTCCGCTAAAACGGCTGCTTCCACGCTTTCTCCCGCATAGGTGATCGCCGTTTTGCTGCTGCCGGAAGGAAGAAGCGCATCGTCAAATGTCGGCTGGATCGTATAGGAATTCTGTCCTACAAGGATCGTCATTCCGCTGCCCTTACTGGTGCCTCCGATGCCTGCGCCGGCAAATAATCCACCGGACGAACTACTGCCGTCTCCGGTCGTAACCGCAGGGGCCGCACCGGTCGTATCCGCTGCCGTCGTTTCCGCCGGCTGTGCTGCGGTCTCTTCCGGCTGCGCAGCTGCCGCTTCGACAGCAGAGGTATCTCCGCGAACGATCGTAAAATGATATGTCAGTGTTGAGCCATCCGCCGCCGTGATCGTGATCTGGGCATCTTTGCTCTCTTCATCAAGTCCCTTAAAGCCGCTGGCAGAGGTGATCTGGGAATCAGACTCAGACACGCCGCCGCTGACTGTAATATCCGTCACGCTCGGATCCACCGTGATGGTATATTCCGTATTCTCAGGTGTAAACGCCGGTGTCAGAACGCCCGGCTGGATCTGCAGTGCTTTCAGGGTTGCCTTACTGCCTGCTCCTTCCGTATTTGCCGGTGCGCCGCCCGCTTCCGAAAGTGTGCCCGCTTCGGCAGTCCCTGATGCGCCTACCGTAACGGATGCCGAACCCGTCGCCGGGTTGTTGCCGTCACCGTCAATGATCGCTTCCGCAGATACGGTGGCATTTCCTTCGGCCAGTGCCGTAAATGTGATATTTCCGCCGGTTCCGGTCATCGTGACAAGACCGCCTTCTCCTCCGCCATACTCCACATCACAGGAAGAAAACTGAAGGAGCGCGGGATCATAATTGACAGAAATGGTAGGAGGCGTTCCCGGATCATCCGGTTCTGAGGTCTGGATACTGAAGGTCACCTGCTGTGATACCCCGGTGCTCTGTCCGGAAGGCGTCACAGTGACCGTTCCGGCCGCAAATGCACTGATCGCATGCAGCGTGAGGGTCAGCCCCGTTACCGCCATCGTAAGAATTGCTCCTTTTCCAAAAATGCCACAGATACTCTTTCTGCTCATTGCTTTCTCCTTTGTCATTGATCACCGATCTATTCTCTTAGCCGATCTGCTTTTTATTTTCTGTGAATCGTCAAAGTATACTTTTTCTGCGTTCCCGCCTGTGAGGTACAAATGATCTCAAATACATTGTCGCCCCGCTCAAGCTCTACTTCTCCGATACCGCTTACCTGTGAAGTGGCCGCTGCAGGTGACGCCTCGATCTCTACCCGTTCCACTTTCTTCTTCACGGTTACCGTGTAAGTATCGATTGCGCCGTCAAATTGCGGCGTCAGCTCCTTGTCACCGATGCTCAGCGAACTTAAATAGTTGTTCGGGTTCGCACTTGAAGTCGGCTTTGCGCACGGCTCCTTCGGCATGCCGGTATATACGGGAATGTAGAATACCGGACAGCTTTCCGACAGGCCTGCTTTACTCAGTCTGACTGCTTCCGAACCTGCCGCCTGGACATTTGCCATATACTGATGCTTATAGAGACCGTTTTGTTTATTTGTCACATTAAACTTCTGCAGATACAGTGTGTTCTGTCCGACCTTGACATATCGCTCCGACAGATATGTTGCCCCGCCGAGGATGGACTGGGTCCTGGTATTCCAGGGCCTGCAGTAATTGGCAGTTCCCGCCGAAGTCTGGGAAGCATAGATCAGTCCCTGTCTGGTCGGTGAATTCCCGCCCGACGCATAAGCGCCGATATTAAAATAATTAAAGATATTCTCCAGTCCCGCTACGGTTCCGGATATGCTGTCGCTCCTGCCGAGTCCCTGTTCCTGATAGCATCGCGCTGCCAGATGATAAGGACTGACGCCCACCTGTTTTCCGATGGCAACAAATGTATCCGCATAAGATTTCTGGCTTCCGTCCGGTTCCGTAAAGTTACCTTTCATGAAGGAACCGTCCAGCAGTTTTTTCACACCCGCCGCTGTCTGGTAATCCCTGTATTCGAGTGTCTCGAACTGGAAAAGCTGTGTCTCTGTCAGGAAGTTCCGCGGATCCAGATAATAAGCGATCAGTTCCTGTGAGGCTGCTGCCCAGCTGCCGCCGTCAAAACCATACCAGGTATCTTTTTTCCAATTATACGCCGCCGTTTCCATGGACTTCCAGGAAACAATGGAATTCTTAGCCACCAGGTTTAATCCGACGCGGCTTTCCTGCGTCAACGCTTCCGTCCAGTCAAGTCCTGTCTGCTGCGCCTTGATCACCCATCCGGGATGCTGCTTATGAACGGCGATCAGTGATGCCTGATAACTTTCGGGAAATCCCTGTGATTTCAGGTATTCCTGAAACTGCGCATCCGTCATGGCCGCAATGGCCGCGGATTCTGCGGATACCACTGCGTTGTCCGCCTGCGTATTTTCTGTATTCTGCGTCGTATCCGTCGTCGCTACTGTTGTAACCACAGGCAAAAGCACCAGATCGGAGCGGATATATCCCTTAACGGTCTTTCCGTCCTGCTTAAAGCTGACCTTGTACCAGGTATAGCCGTCGCTGCCCTTCTTTTCTTTCAGAAGCTTCAGCTTTTTTCCGTCCGATACGGACGCAGTTACCTGACCGGCCACCGGACTTTTTCTGATCCTGACAAAGGTTCCTTTTACCTTTGCCTTTTTGCCTTTGACAAAAGTGCCGCCGCTGCCTGCCGGCGCATAACCGGTCACCTTGGTTTTCGCCTTACTTGTATCACCGGACGCTGCCTGCTGCTGCGTATCAGCTGCCGCTGCATTGGACTGTGTCCCCGCGCTTTCTTCCGCCAGGCCGTTTTGTGCGATGGTATCCGGCACCTTGATCTCGGTAACCTGATCTGCACTTTGATCTGCTTTTTTCTTTGACTTCTTTTTTGAAGTGCTATCAGTCTGCGTCGCTGCTGTCTTTTGCGCGGCAGATGTATCTGCCGAAGCCGCAGCAGTTGTTTCTGCCGTTTTATCCGATGCCTTATACTTTACGTAATCGGCGATCACATATCCCGAATAACTTTTACCGTTCACCGTAACAGTGAGCTGATACCAGTACTTTCCGGCTTTATCCTGTTTCACGCCTTCGATCACGGTCTGTGCGCCCTTTGCAAGCGTCGTCACCTGCGCGTTTTCCGTGCCGGCGCCGCTGCGCACATTCACGTTATCGCCCGTGATCTGTCCGGTGCCGATCGCTGCCTTTGCAGGCAGAGCCGCTATGGCGCCGATCAGTCCTGCGGTAATGATCGTCGTACGGATATAGGTTCCCCATCTTTTCTTCATCACATTATTCTCCGAATTTATCATGAGTTTTTCGGCTTCGTATTTTCATACCGGACTTTACATTGCAAATCCAGTATGAGCGTTTCGTATGAATCTGCAGGATTTCATGCATTTTGGCATAGCAATCCATGCTCATCATACTACGAGAATAATGTTACGTCAACCAAAATATGTGCTGCTTTCTCAATAAAGCCCATAAAAACAACTATATCATGTGGTTGACAGATGAAAGGAAACTTGCATTTTGGGTTTATGTCAACGTAAAAGCTTTGCCCTATGCCTGGTCGATCGCTTTCCCGATATCATGGCGCATATACTTGTTCTCGAAGCTGATCCACTCCGTTGCTTCATAGGCTTTTTCCCTTGCTTTTTTCAGGGTATCGCCAAGCGCTGTAATACCGAGCACTCTGCCGCCGTTTGTGACGATCTGTCCGTCTTTTTCCGCAGTTCCCGCATGGAAGCAGAAATAGTCATCCTTGCCGTCAAACGCCTCAAAGCCGGTGATGGGATAGCCCTTCTGATAGGATACAGGATATCCGTCGGAAGCAAGTACGACGCAGACAGCTGCATTGTCCTCAAAGGTGACATCGATTTTGTCCAGGGTGCCGTCTATGCAGGCGTCGATCACATCGATAATATCATTTTTCATGCGGGGCAGCACTACCTGTGCTTCGGGATCGCCGAAGCGGGCATTGTACTCGAGCACCTTCGGGCCGTCCTTTGTCAGCATCAGGCCGAAGAAAATAATGCCCTTAAATTCTCTGCCTTCGCTTCTCATGGCATCCACGGTTTTCTGGAAGATCTCTTTATGGCAGATCTCATCGATCTCTTTGGTATAGAAGGGACTCGGTGAAAAAGTGCCCATGCCGCCGGTGTTCAGGCCGGTATCACCGTCGCCTGCGCGCTTGTGATCCTGCGCCGAGGACATGATGCGGATGGTTTTGCCATCCACAAAGGAAAGCACCGATACTTCCCGCCCCGTCATAAACTCTTCAATGACCATGCGGTTTCCGGCGCTGCCGAACTTCTTATCCTGCATGATGCTCTTGACGCCTTCGATCGCTTCTTCCTTGGTCTGGCAGATCAGAACTCCCTTGCCGAGCGCCAGGCCGTCAGCCTTCAAAACGATGGGGAAGGACGCGGTCTCGAGATAGGCCAGCGCCTTTTCGGGATCGTCGAAATTCTCATATGCCGCTGTGGGAATGCCGTATTTTTTCATCAGATCCTTGGAAAATGCCTTGCTGCCTTCCAGGATCGCCGCATTCTTACGCGGTCCGAACACGCGAAGTCCTGCTGCTTCAAAAGCGTCCACTGCGCCTGCAGCCAGGGGGTCGTCCGGGCCGACGATGGTCAGGTCGATCTCTTTTTCCTTCGCAAAAGCCACCAGTTTATCAAATTCCATCACTCCGATGGGTTCACATTCCGCGATCTGCGCGATTCCGGCATTTCCGGGTGCGCAATACAGTTTACTGACTTTGCTGCTCTTTTTTACACTCATGGCGATAGCGTGCTCGCGGCCGCCGCCGCCGACGATCAGAACTTTCATGGGTTGGTCTCCTTTTTCTTCATTGCAAGTATTTGTATTTGTATTTGTATTGAATAATGTAGTCCGCGTCACCCCTTCGTTTCCGTGTCTTTTGACTCAGACGCAATTTGCGATTCGCAAAAGACACGGAAACCTTCGGTGCGCCGCTCATTGGTTATTTTTCTCTGACGTATTTTTCGATTCGTAAATGATACGGAAACCTTCGGTGTGCCGCTCATTGGTTATTTTTCTCTGACGTATTTTTCGATTCGTAAATGATACGGAAGCCTTCGGTGTGCCGCTCATTGGTTATTCTTTAGACGATATCGATGCCCTTCTCGCCGCTCACTACCTGTCCCGCAATGAAGGCGTCCTCGCCCGCATCCTTCAGGGCGGCAAGGGTTTTGTCTGCATCGGCGGGATCGACAGCGATCATCATGCCGATTCCCATGTTGAAGGTGTTGTACATCATCTGTTCGTCGATGCCGCCTTCTTTTGCCAGGAGGCCGAAGATGGCCGGCACTTTGTAGCTGTCTTTTCTGACCTGTGCGCGGACTCCCTCGGGAAGCATTCTCGGAATGTTTTCGTAAAAACCGCCGCCGGTGATGTGGCTGCAGCCTTTGATGGTCACGCCGGCATCTTTGACTGCCTTCAGGGCTTTGACGTAGATCTTTGTCGGTGTGATCAGGGTCTCTCCAAGGGTGGCGCCCAGTTCATCGTAGTATTTATCCAGATTCTCTTTGGTCATCTCAAATACTTTGCGTACCAGAGAAAAGCCGTTGGAATGCACACCGGAAGATGCCAGGGCGATCAGGGTATCGCCATCTTTGATGGTCTGTCCGGTGATCATGTCTTTTTTATCCGCTACGCCTACCGCAAACCCTGCCAGGTCGTATTCATCTTCGGGCATCAGTCCCGGATGTTCTGCTGTCTCGCCGCCTACCAGAGCCGCGCCGGCCTGTCTGCAGCCTTCCGCCACACCGCTGACGATGGCAGCGATCTTTTCGGGGAAGTTTTTCCCGCAGGCAATATAATCAAGGAAGAACAGCGGCTCTCCGCCAGAGCAAGCGATATCGTTCACGCACATTGCCACTGCATCGATACCGATGGTATCATGTTTGTCCATCAAAAATGCGAGTTTTACTTTGGTGCCGCATCCGTCTGTACCGGACAGCAGAACGGGCTCATCCATGCCTTTGATGGCTGAAAGATCAAAAGCACCGGCAAATCCGCCGATCCCGCCAAGGACTTCGGGCCGCTGTGTCTTTTTGATGTGTTCTTTCATCAATTCAACGCTGCGGTATCCTGCTTCAATGTCGACGCCTGCTTTCTTGTAATCCATGTGGGTTCCTCCTCTTTTGCGCATACATAATAGTTCTTATTTTAGTTGGTTTTTTATTTTGGTTATATTTTTATCGATAGTGTTTACTCCGCGTCACCCCTTCGTTTCCGGGTCTTTTGACTCAGACGCAATTTGTCCCACTTAATAGTTACTATTCACAGTCGATATGAATTTTCAGACTGGATCGTCATGCTTGCATGTAAGATACAGGTTGCAAATTCATATCGTAACTGCGAAGCAGGAACTCCACCGACATCGAGCAGGCAGCCGCATAGCGGCAGTAAAGGTGCGTAGCACCGATGCCTGTGAGATGGAAGTGTGGAGTTACTGTGAATAGTATCCGTAAAAAGACACGGAAACCTTCGGTGCGCCGCTCATTGGTTAGTAAGCTTCGTATCCTACTTCCTTCAGTCTTGCATCTTTCGCAACCACTGCGTCTTTCATGGATGCGGAGTAGTCTTTGAGTTTCTGCAAAAGCTCCGCATCGGAAGTGGCCAGGATCTTTGCTGCCAAAAGACCTGCGTTCTGGCCGCCGTTAATGGCAACTGTCGCTACCGGGATGCCGCTGGGCATCTGGACGATGGAATACAGGGAATCGCGTCCGCCAAGGGATGTGGTATGCATCGGAATGCCGATGACGGGAAGCGGAAAGATCGCTGCGCACATACCCGGCAGGTGCGCCGCCATGCCTGCTCCGGCAATGATCACTTTATAGCCTTTCTCCTCAGCGCCTCTTGCAAACGCAAAGAACTCATCCGGCTCGCGGTGCGCGGAGATGATATGCATATCAAAGCTGATCCCCAGTTCCTTTAATACATCTGCTGCTTTTTTCATGATGGGCATATCTGAATCCGAACCCATAACAATTCCTACCTGTGGCATTACATTTCCTCCTGTCTAATTAAGCATTTATATTATCATTCATTTATCGACCCGTATTCTCATATCGGATTTTATACTACTTGGCCTTCTCACTTTCCCATGCTTCGATCTGTTCGTTGAGCATCTCGCATCCTTCCAGCACGAATCTTCCGTTTTCGAGGATTTTGACCTCTCTGCCGTCAGGCCGGATGCCGCAAAGAAGTCCTAATTCATCGAAGGGGATGGTGATATCCGTATGGCACTGGAAGTAAGCGCTCAGCTTGGTCTCTTCATCTTCGCTCTTTCTCAAAAGTGAGCACTCATTATCCTTTGCAACGATCTCTTTTCCATCCGGGTTATAGACTGTATTGTCTTCCTCATGGGAATAGCAGGTATCGCCAAGCGCTAAGTGCGGTCCTGTCTTTTCTGCGATCAGGATCGGAAGTCTGTCCTCGATCCCGTAGGCCCTTGCCATGTGATACGCGGTGGTATTTGTTCCGATGGCAAATTCCCCGATGGGAAGTGTTTTGTGGTGGTTTAAGATTTCACTCTCGATCAGGTCCCTTCCCTTAGCCGGATCCTCGAAGTTTGCGCAGCCGTAATCGGCCACTTTTCCGTCCCTAAAGGTAAACCAGAGATCCGTATATTCCAGCCCTTCCAGGAACACTCTGGTAACATGCAGTTTTCCGTTGGTACCGGCCAGTTTCGGTGATGTAAATACTTCACCCACGGGAATATTGACATCCGCCACGCAGTTTTCAAAAATGGTTTCCTTCTGCGGATCGGCCAGGGTATGCAGATAGACTGTCAGGTCTGTCTCATTTTTATTCATTCCTTTGATATATACCTTCTCGCAGGTGTCTAAGGCATCGATCATGATCTGCTGCACCGTTTCATAGCGCCTGTAGTCGAGCGTATTGAGCTTGATGGTATCCTGCATGATAGCCTCATACCGATCGCCGATCTCCGGCACCGGGAAGGCGATGATCGTAAAGCTCCGCTCCTCCCCCGGGATATATCTGTTGGTGATGTCCGACTGCTGGGAATAAAACCAGGCTGTGATCTCCCGCTGTGTCTTTGACAGAGCCGAAGCATGTTTTTCATTCTTCGGCGAAAAAGGGATTTCCCCGAAGGTTTCTATCACGGCCGGTCCGGCGACTCCCTTTGCTTTTTCTTTGTTTTGTTTATAGGTCTGCTCAATGCACTCAAGTCTTCTGACCGCCATGGATTTGTCCCAGAAAAAGGAAGCATCCTCTTTATGGTCGAACTCGCACTGTCTGTTGGGGCTTGTGGAACAAAAACCGGTCACATTGCCGTATCTTGCCACGTAGGCATCCGTACGGTTCCTGCGAATGACAGGCCGCAGTCCCATCTTTTCAAAGTTAGCAATCGCTAACTTTATCATTCGTTCAAATCCCAGCGGATAATAGATCTGCACGCTCTTTTTGATGGAAAGGTCTTTGCCTGTTTTCTCAAATCCGATGCGGTAGCCTTCCGTATACGTATCTGCCATCAGCTGCAGCGTTTCCGCAGGAAGGGCGGACAGATGCTCCGCGGTCTTGATCTCGTTTTCCGAGATATACTCGCCGAACCGGTACAGATAAACCGGATCGGACAGGTCCGACTCCATGATGATACGATATGCAAAGTCCTGATCCGGATCGATCATGGAAGTGACCGCATACTCCATCTCCTGTTCATAGCTGCTGAAAACAAACGATGTGAGATCTTCACGGATGTTTTCAAAATCAGGCTCTTTCTTTCCTTCTTCAAAGGATGTAACAAAGGATGAATACAGCAGCAAAAAGTACTGAATATGCCGTACAAACCGTTCCATGCGCTGTTCAAACACATCACCGATCAGGCTGCGCTGCAGCATATAGATAAACGATAAGAAACTGCCGAACTGCTCACCAAGCGTTTCGACAGCATAAGTCGGATTGGCATAACTTTGTGCATAAGACTGCGGCCGGATATCAGCATAGAGAAGTTTGTTGACTTCTTCCCACTGCTGCCTGCTGTAACCGTCAGTTTTTCCCTGTCCGATCTCATCATACAGCCTCGTAAGTTCCGACAGAAAAGACGCCACCTTCCTAAAATAAGTGCCATAAGGCTCAGGCATGATCTCCTCTTCTAAGATGCCAGAAAGCCTCTCTTTTGCCAGTTCAAAAAACTCTGTTTCCATTTCCCAAATCCCCATAAATTTATTATTCGTCTTTCAGCTTCGTATTTTCATACCGGACTTTACACTGCCATTTACTAACATGCTCTTGTTCGTTTTCTGCAATGGTCCGCCCGGGTTACACGCCCGCATACAGGATCACGCCACAGGCGATCACCGAAAGTGTATTGAGTGCAATGCCGATCTTCGGGAAAAGTAACAGCAGATCATCATCCATATGTGCATGGATCCCCATGATCAGGCCCGATACCGAAAAGACAACAGAT
>JAEEGL015011662.1_pt1 | contig 22877 bp, 4 predicted proteins | sample 9134231 | NCBI WGS metagenome assembly JAEEGL01 (sample SAMN16246548, study PRJNA631951) | gut metagenome | biome: gut microbiome; feature: rumen; material: fiber-attached | host: Bos | place: Iran: Karaj | collected 2018-10 | reverse complement strand
CGGTATTATATCTTACACCATTTCCGGCAGTCCTAACTTGCAGATGGTAATACATATGCTCAAGAAGGCTTTTAAAAAGTATCCACAACTGGATGGTCTCACACTGCACTCAGATCAGGGCTGGCATTATCAGCATGGTATGTACCAGAAGATGCGTAAAGACCATGACATCACGCAGAGCATGTCACGTAAAGGCAACTGCCTGGACAATGCAATGATGGAGAGTTTCTTTGGCCTGATGAAAAACGAACTCTTATACACCAACAAGTTTGAAAGTATAGAGGACTTTGAAGGAGCACTGAGAAAATATATTGATTGGTATAACAATAAAAGAATAAAAATGAGGTTAAAAGGAATGAGCCCGGTACAATACCGAGCTCACTACTATAGAGAGTTGAATAATTAATGGTTAATTAAATGTCTAACTTTTCGGGTTCACATCAATTTGACACACCCTCTCAATTTTTTTTGATTTCTTTTCCCTGACTTTTTTTCAAATTCAAAAATTTGATATTTGATAATCAAGAAGTTATGATTAGATTTTTGAAATGATTTGGATGACACATCGATGAAGTCAGAAATGCAAGTGGTTATTGTCCTGGATAATCAACATGCTTTGTTCTGAATACTTTTCATCAAACTCATGTTATTTTATGACAGTTTTTTTTCCGTTGACAATGTTTATGCCTTTCTGCGGCTTTGTTAAGAGTTGGCCGTTAAGGTTGTAGATGTAACTACTTCCATGTTCCTCTGTATAGAGGGGGGGGATGAAGCCGATACCTTCTGTGTCAGGCTGTAGTTCTATGTCATATATTTTCAATTCACCTTCATTGTCAGCGGTGACACCATACTGGGCCTTGACACTTGCAGCGTTCTGGCCGGCATATACATAGACGTAAGAAGGTTTCCCAATGTTGTAAGGGAAGATGGTCTTGAACTTGCCATCTAGTTTTTTTTCGATGGGTGTTCCACTACCGATCTTTACTTTCAGTGTCGTATTGCCCGTCGTCTTGGCAGTTATCCTCAACAATCCCTTGCCAGCAAGAATTCTGAAAACAATGCCCGTGAACAGACTCTTGAAACCTACAGTAAAGATTTCTAGATTTTCAAGTTGTTGCATTTGTTCATCGGATGTAGGTTTTGTCATAATGATACAACCTTCTGTGGCATCGTAACTACCTTTATCTGGACTGATATTATAGAAAATATTGTTCACTACAGTGCCTGCAAGGTCAGTATTCTCGTCAACACCAATCTCCTCGTCAAACGTTACTATTTGAGACTCGTTAAGAGGTAGAATTTCAAGGGTTTCTAGTTGCCATACGAAGTTTGGTGTAAGCGTATAGTCAGCCTCGGGCAGACCATTGCCATCGGAGTCGAGCACAGTCCAATAGGTATCTGCTCCCCATTCACTGCTCACAGAATTAGTGGAGCGCACGGCATAGCGGTCACCCTTCTTGTACCATACCTGCCCTTCCCAGTTGTCGCGGAATCCGTTGGCATAGTCCGTGCGAATGTGGCCGTGTAGAGGCAAGTCGCCTGTAGCACCATTCGTCAAGTGTGGATTTGAGAACGGAATGTCCAGCTTCCATCCTGGCGAGACAAACAATTCGTCACCCTCGGTTCGTCCGAAGGTGAAAAGATAAGCCTCATCTTCCGAATCCGTCAAATAGCCGTCAGCCGTCAGATAGTACTTCTTTTTATTTTCGGTTGTGCCATTGAACTGGGTGAAGATGCGGAACTTCGCATCAGGCTCGATAGCCTCCAAAGCAGCCTTATACTGAGCTGCTGTTACTCCTTGATCGATTATCTCCATGATATTTTGGAACATATTCCAACCATCAGTAGCTTCATACTGATTCTTGGTACCAATAGGCACGTAGAGGGTGGCTTGCTCGTAAACTGCATACGAGAATACATAATTGGAGATAGCGAAAGGAGTCATCACTTCAGAGATGATGGATGTCAGATTATTGCAATCATCAAAAGCATTCTCTCCTATTGCCTTCAACGATGCGGGTAGCGTAACTGAAGTGAAACTGCAGTCTGCAAAAGCATTCTGATAAATGGTTTCGATACCATCCAGAATGGTATTATCGTTCTTAGCTTGGGGGAAATATAGCAACGTCTTCAGATCCTTAGTCATAAGCACACCTTTCATAGAGGCATAAATCGTGTTAGTCACATCAACATTTACTTCCTCGAGCGACGAACAACCATTAAAAATATCTCCATAAAGGTCATCCTCTTCTGTCACCTCACCCGTTTCTTCGTCTATGTAATTTTTATTTCCAAGGAATGCTACATTCTTAGGCAATGTAATGGAGATTAGTTTCGTGCACTCAAAGGCCTGTTCGCCAATTCGAACAAGCGACTCTGGCAAGATAATAGAAGAAAACGAGCATTCACTGAATGCTTCTTCGCCAATAAAAGTCAAGCCTTCAGTTAAGGTCACAGACAAAAGATTCATACAGCCAGCGAAGGCTTTTTCCTCAATGGTTGTTACACTTGCAGGAACAACAACTGACGATAATTGAGTGTCACGAAAAGCCTCTTCGCCAATGCCAATGATATGATAACCATTCACCTCCTGAGGAATCGTCACCGAGCCTGTCGTACCAATACTAATAGCAGGAATACCTTTCTTACCCGACGAAACTTTAGCTGTCCTTTCCTCTTCGCTGATGACTATAAACGTCATCTCAACGCCCTCAATGGTTGTGGAATTGAAGATGTTGACAACTTGAAGTTCATATATTTCTTTTTCTAGATTATATATCATTTCTCTTGTTGCATAAACTTGATTATGCATTTCCTTTACTTCCTCCAACGTCGTCACTTGATCAAGTTTATATCTGGTATAATTCAATTCCTCTGCTATCTGCTGTGCATACTTGTATAGTTCAGGAGCTTCATCTTCGGTAGCTTTCTCATTCAATTCTTTTTGAACATGGTTAAGTTCTTCCATGCATGCATAGATTATGTCGAGTAGATCTTTTTTGGCAATCTTTAACTCTGAATCAAGCCCCGAGAGCACAATAATATTAGGAGCATCTTCCATCTGGTCTTCTAACTTCAAATATGCCCTATACTGTGGAATACTCAAACCCTCTGGTACTGAATAAAACGCGATTTTATCATAGAAATCGAGGGTATAGAACCCTTTATAGTCAACCACAATAGCTCCTTCATCCGTTGGCAAAAGAAGATTGGTCGAAACATCGTCGCCTTTCTCAGTTGTCACGGGATGATATGCCCCCTGCTTTCCCACAATAATGACACCTGTGTGCGCGGGTACTTTAGTAACACGTTGCAGCTGCAAGACATCCCCGTTGATTTTAGTTCCAATATATACTTCCACATCTATGTCCGTAAAATCTAAGGAACGTGGCCAACTTAGTGTGGTAAAACCATTCTCGCCGATATCAACATTCACCACCACTTCTGCCTCACCTCCATTCTCAATGGGTTCTGGTTCTATTCCAGATAAACCATCGGGACTTGAAAATACAATTTCTTCAAAGCCAATGGGATAGGAACCCGTATCCATCGTGTCATCGGCACTCATACGTAGCTTCATCAATATCCCTTGAGTACCTTTCAAACATTGTTGGGCAGGATTGCCCACGACGATACGATATCGACCATTTTCTTGCAATGCACCAAAAACATCAAATTCTTCCGTTTTGCGATCCTGATAGGTAAGGCGGTGTGTGACTTCATGCCACATTCCAAACTCGTCCTCCACCACGTGAAGTCCTTTGGGTAGAATCATATCAAACTGGAAACCGCCCCATACATCGGCCGTGCAACTCAGGCAGACCTCGACATCGGCCGTTCCACCTGGTGCAATCGTAAAATTCGTGATACTGAACTCTTCAGCTCTAATACCTATGCTGGCCAATAGGAGCAAGCAACCCATAAGAATATTCGTTTTCATATGTTTATTCTTGGTTTAGGATAATCGAATATAGTCTCTGAACATCCAGAATGTTCACCTTATTATCACCGTTCACATCAGCAGCATCGACGTTGAAGGGTGTAGGCTGCTGATTCAATATATAGGCATACACCGCCATAACGTCAATGATGTCTACCTTGTCGTCATTGTTTACGTCACCTAGGATATAGGGAGGTGCCATCTTTAAGACTAGCGGAGCGCTGGGCATTCCTTGGACTGCATCCGCTTCAAAGGCTATGCCATAGCCTTCAATACTACGTTCCTTACCCGTCTGTCGGTTATACACCTTGAAAGTCACGGTCTCGCCTGAAGTAGCATTGCTGCGGATGCGCAGGTAACCATAGGTGATATCTTCCACCGTCTGCACTTTGGCCATGCCGCGGCATTCATTGTTCACGAAAGCTGCAATCTCATAATCTACCAGTGCCACGACATTACCATCGTTGTCTGTCAGACTGACGTACGCTGTCATGTCGTACTGAAAAGCACGGTCTTCACAACGCCAATGCGAACTCTGAGCATATACTCCCAAGGAGAGCATACACCAAAGTAGCACCATACTGATTCTATACATAATATTCATATTCTTGTGTCGTCTTTAGTTTTACTTCACAAAACACTTCTTGCCATTTATGATATAGATGCCCTTCGGCAGGCGACGCAAAGCCTGATTGTCAGCGTCCTTGCTGATGAGCCTGCCATCCACGGCATACACCGTCATCGGACCTTGATCAAGACTGTGCATGTCAATGCTCGTGGCGTCGCCCAAAGTGAAGATGAAGGGACTCTTGCGGCTTCCCACGACATCGTTCTTGAATGTCAGGATTTCGTTAGCCGCTATGAACTCACCAGTTGTATCATCCTCTATGATGAACGTTATCTCTGCGGGTTGTTCTCCATAGACAGTTAGATAATAGTTATTTCCCACATATTGACTCACACCACGCAACTCATCACCGACAAAAGCATAGATCAACACATTTTCATCTTGAACGCTCTCGCCATTACGTATGAGCGTAGCCGTGATGTTCATCGTGTTGGGATATTGATAGATGTCCACATTGGATATGGAGGAGGGAACGGGCCTGTCGAAGTGTCTATAGCCCTTGACACCCGCTTCTTCCCTCGCTTCAAAGTTGAAGTCAAGAGTCTTATTGGAGGCCGATTTGTACATATATCCGGCACCTGGTTCAAACGTTGTCAACGAGCCCTGCCAATAACCGTCGACATACTCCGTAAAACCGTTTTGACCGGCGATGTAGTCACCCTCTGTGGAATTCGTCAGAATATCATTTATAGGTTTGCTTTCGTCATAGGGGTAGGCAATCCAGTTCCAACCTGTCTGCACCGCAAGCGGCGAAGCAGCAAGGTCATAGAGGTGACCATTTAGCGTATTGGAGAACATGGATGTGGCATTCACTTTGTAAGCTACACCTGGCTCAAAGGCCGAGATGCCACCGACCAAGCCATATTCAGGATCACGGATCATCTCATCGAACTGTCCAAGGACACGACTTGCATTTCTCGTCAGCACATCCATGGACTGCGGCTCACGCAGGTAACTTGATATCCAGTTCCAGCCACGTTGGAGGGATAGTCGCTGATGGTAGATATCACGGACGAAATCAGCCTTGATGTTCAATGCATGGTTGGCCGTCAGTGTGAGCGTAGATGCCGTGCCACGGTCGGTGCCGTTGACGGTCCAACCTGTAAATATGTAGTCGGAATACGGCATAGCCGTGAAGGTCAGTTCCTCGCCATGTTGGTAGAAACCTGTGGCAGTACCAGTGACAGAACCATTCTCAGCCTCCACCTCTACGAAATAGTTCTTCTTGGTGAAATTGGCTACAATATTCATATCGCCAAGGGCTAGAGTTTCTAACTCAGGTTCCGTCGAAACGACCTCGCCGTTGAGCGTCCAGTTGGCAAACTCGAACCCTTCGTTGGGCATAGCTGTGAGGACGATGGTGGAACCGTACTCAGCCGTGTTGTTGGCAGGCGTGTTAGCCCTGATGTGTCGTGGTGGTGCACCAGCGGCAGTTGACCGTGTGATGGATCCCGAGTTCTCGGGCCATGTGGAGGTGAACAATTGGACAAGTCCGCCTCGGAACAGGATCCACCCCACTTGCTTGCCGTTCTTGCCGTGATAGCCTTCGGTGTCGATGATGTCGGCCGTCTGTACGCTGAGCGTGTAGTAGCCGTTGGGGCATTGCTCGGTGATGGCTTTCAGGTCGAGCAGGAATGACTTGTTATCGGTGGTTGTGATGCCGATCTGTGAGCCGTCCTGCTTCTGTCCCTGCACGACGAATGCGAGGTCGTCGGTCGTGAAGGTCTTAGGCATGACAGGCTTGCTGAAGGTGACGGTGAGCTGATCCACGGGCTCGAATGCCACCGTGCCCTCTTCGGGAACGACCTCGATGGATGCCACTTCGAGCAGCACGTCGGGCACGGGGTCGAAAGTGATGACGTAGGTCTCAGCAGTCAGGCCTTCGAACTGGTCGATGAAGTGCAGGCGGTTCTCATAGAGCGGGTCGGAACCATCGCGTAGCGTGCGGTCAGTCTGCCAGAAGTTGTCGGCTTGGAGTTCGGCGCCGTCGCTTTTGCGTACGATGCTCTTGATGGTGGAGAGACCGTGTGTGGGGTCGAGTAGGTTGCCATAGTTCCAACCGGACTTGGAGGGCTCTATGGTGAGCGTGCATGTGGTGCTGGATGTCCTGTCTATCTGGCTTGAACTGGCTGTTGAGACCTCTTCAATATCGCCGTTGGATAGGTAGAGCATGTCAGGCTCATCCTTGCTGTCGGGCAGGTCGTTGACCAGGAAGGCACGTAGTGTCTGCCCGTCGGATGTCAGGTTGAAGCCGTGAATCAGTTCGTGGATGGTCACCTGATCCAGCAGTGAGAGGTCCTCGTTACCATAGCTGGTCACGTGTGTGGTCTGAACATCATAGTCGGTGAAGTGTCCGAGCAGCGAGCTGGTGAGCCACCATTGGGCATACATCTGCGAGTGGGTGGGAATGGTGCCAAAGTCGTTGACAATGGTTTGTCCAAAGGAGAGGTTGGCATCGGCCCCGTTCACCTGCGAACTGACGAGTTGGAATTCAATCTTCAGCCCTTTTTCATTATCTACGATTTGTGGCTGCTGAGTGACCATGCGCACATCGGTGGCATCGCCATAGCCCTTGTTGTTGATGAGGAGGGCAAATTCAGCCTCCTTGACAGGCTCAACCACATCCATGGTGAGCGGGTCGTCGCCATAGACGTCGCGCTGCATGAAGTAGGTGAGGTCGAGCTCGGGAGAGGGCTTGACGGTGAGCGTGACGGGGCTGAGTTCGCGCGTGACGACCAGGTCGGTGAAGGGGTCGAGGTAACGGAGTCGTCCGCCGAAGGTGTAGTCCTGTGGCTCGGTGGGAGCGGCGTACTTGCTGGGGATGAAGAGGATGGTGGCGGTGCCGTCGGCATTGGGCGCCAGTGTCCATCCGGAGGTGAGGTTCAGCGGGCCGACGAATCCGTCCAGCGATTCTGCATTGATCTGCATTTCATGGCTGGTGGCAATGGTGCCGTCCTGAGCGTTGCGCACTTCGAGTTGCAGTACGATGTCCTTCATCTCGCCCTCGGCATTGCCGTTGTGCACCTTGAGCGTACCGCGGAAGGCCTGACGGGTCATGGTCATGGTCTGGTTAAACTGCAGGGTGATGCTGGCACAGACGGAGTTCTTGCGTTGCTCGAGTTTGTCAATGGCTTTGCTGAGGGGCTTTGTGACTGCTTCGAAGATTGTTCCTTCGTCTCCGCTGAGGATAGCCTTGTTATTCTCGCGTATTTCTTCCCTGAGCTCACTCATCTTCTCCACATCCATCTTCTTAACGGTGCCGTCAGTCTCGGGCAGCACTGTTGCCGTCGGGTTCTTGGATACGTAATAGGTGTTGTACCAGCGGCGCAGCAACGTCTGCATCATTTCCAGGCTGATGCCGTCGGGGCAGTACAATACGAGGTTGGGATTGTCGATGAAGGCAGCGCCGTGCTTCTCCAACTGTTCGATAGCCCATGCCACGGGGGCTGTCTCGTAGTAGTTGAGTTTGAGCCATGCCGGATCGCCGAAGAACTCCTTTTCGATGTCGGCGCTTTCCTTGATGATATTGACAGCCTTCTTGGCTTTCTCAATGAAGTCCACGTATTCCCAAGGTATGGTGTTGTCGCGGAATGTGACCGCTTTGCGTGGGCGCGAGTTGACCTTCTCTGCCTTGACGTGGCTGCTGCTGCCGCCTCCGCCGCCTCCTTCGCCAGCCTCGAAGTGGTCATCGCCTGAAGGAGTGGTGTCCTCGGTCCCTTCGTAATCGCACCCTCCGAATTCATAATACAGCACATCCATCACATCGTCAGCATGCTCTGCAAGCTTCGCTGTTCCATTAATGTAACTGTCTTTCAGCAGATAGTTGGTGCTTGTCGAGGCGTGTTCTAGGTTGCCCGCCGGATTCCATTTGCCGGTTTCAAGATAGTCCAGGATGTTCCAGTTGCGGGTCATGTCCATGTTGCGGTTGAACATGTCAAACTCCTTGTGCAGGTGGTAGAAGCCTTCTCCTGCCAAATTGATGACATCATTGCCTACCTTATGGAGTCCGTCTCGTGTAACCTTTCCGTCATAAGCCATGTCGACGGCCCCTTTTATGAGGTTTTCCGCATTGTCCACCGTGGCGATGTTCTGATTAAAGTACTCCTTGGCACCTTCCACGTTTTGTCGGGCTTTCTCCCACTGGATTTCCTCGTACTCTTCCGGGTGGTCCCTCCAATAAGCGAGTGCTTTATATGGGTCGGTGAAAACTGCTTGCTCCTTGCCGACGACGAATACCTGCTGCCTGCCCTGAAGGTCAGTGACGTAGTCGCAGAACTGAGTACCCATGTCCTCCAAGTCCTTAGCATACGATTGTGCTTGAGTGGCGAAACTTACGGCATCGGTGAAAGTGTCGCTCAGCCCGTTATACACTTGTTTCCACGAGTCTAAGCAATCCTGGGTGAAGAGTTGCCCGTTTTGGGCCAGTGCTACCACATCAATAGCCCCGTCTACAGCCAGGCCAAAATCCTTGTATATGTTTTGGGCTGTTCCGACGAAGTTGTCGTAACGTTGAATGGCGCCAGCTGTGAATTTGCAGTTTGCCAGTTTGTCGTGCCAGGTTTCATCAATGGCTAATCCCAGCCCACAGTTGTAGATATCCTTGGCTATCTCGGCTCCTTCCAGGAGAGGCCCTACAACGGGTAGCAGTTTGAGGGCGTGGTATAGTCCCAGCCCGGCACACGGTGTGCATTCATAAGGTTCGCCTGTGGATTCCACCTTCTTCTGAGTGGATGTGGAGATGCCGAATATGTTGCCGGGGTAGTTGGGGCTTCCGAGGCCTCCGTTCCCCCAGCCTGCGCCGTCCCAACCCCAACCGGTGGTGCCGGATTCTTCACGGGTACTAACGGGAATGGTTTTGCCCTCGCACTTGGCTATGCGCAGACCATTCCAATACTTGTGGTACTTCCGGTCGGTGCCGCAAATGTAAGTGTAGGCCATTGGGAACTGGGCGTAGCAGTCGTCCTCACTCAACGGCTTGACACGGTGCGGGTCGATAGACTTGGCACTCTTGGGCAGGCGGGTCACCTTGATGGGCATGGTGACGCTCTGCTGAGGTGCTAGGGTGAACGGTTCGGTGTAATCCAGCGCTTCGAACTTCAGCTCGGTGTAGCCTTCTGGCATGTCGAACTGCACGTCTAGAGCTTCGATGAGGCCCTTGTTGGTCATCACGGCATAGAAGATGAGCGACTCGCCTTCCTCCAGCATGTCGGCCTCGATGCTTTGCGGCAAGTTCACGGTGACCACGGGTACAGGCACGCTGGTCTCGTACTTCACCGTGGTGACGATGTCATAGACATCTTCGACGCTGGTCTCCACCACTTCCCAACTCACCTCCACGGCATCGTAGCTGAGGTTGACCACCTTGCGTGTGGTCTTGCCGGGATCGAGCTGTAGAGTGGCGCGGTAGCTGGTGTGCTTGGGATGTGTCACCAGCAGGGTGTAGAAGCCCTCGGGCAGCGTGAAGGAGTAACATCCGCTTTCGTCGGTGGTGCCCTGTGCGATGACAGCTCCAGTGGTGGGGTGCTGTATGGTGACGGTAGCTCCACTCACGTGTGGTGCCTCATCGGTGTAATAGGTGAATTCGTCGCACACATCCACCACAAGCGTGCCGGTGTTCTCGCTTACTGGTTCTACGCGGAAGGGTATGGTCAGGCCATTACCGTTCTCGCAGTTGATGGCAATCTGACCTGTGACGGGCACGTTCAGCTGCATGTCATCAGTGGGCGTGAGACGGATTACCACCTGAGTGGTGTCGCCTTGAGCCATCGGCGCCATCTGCATGGGGGTGACACTCTGCATCCAACTGGGCAGGCTGAGGCTGACGGTGCCTGTGTTGCCCAAGCCGATATTGGCCATATTGAAGGTCAATTCGCGCGAATAGCCTTTCGTCACGGTGGTGTTGATTTGCTGAATGCTGCAACTGAGTTGTGCCTGCGGGTTACGCGTGTAATAATATAAGGTGTGGTCCATACTAGGTCCTTCAGCAGTAGTGATGCTGAGGCTGATGGTCTGCCAGTCGTTGCTGCCGCCAATCTTGTGGCCGGTCAGCGTGAAGCAGATGTTAGCAGTGGTTCCGCCAGGTATTTCTGTGGGTGCATCAATGGTGATGGTAGCCTCATCTGGATTGTCAATGACAGCGATGTCGAATCCTGTTAATGGCAGACGGCCGGGGTTCTGTATCTTGATGGTTCCGCTGTATGGTTGGTCCAGCACGGTGTAGAATGACGGCTGGTGGCTGGATGTGAGGCGCATGCCATAGATGTCTATGCTGGCCATCTCGTCGCGCAAGCCTTCGTCGGGGTAGCAGGCGCCGAAGCCCACATGTCCAATCTGCGAGCGAGTGGGGCCCCACCGCAGGCTGAAGGAGCCGTCGGTGGCCGCCTGTATGCGCTGCACATAGCGGTTTCCATCGGCCAGGAGGTAGAGATCGATGGAGGTTGTGCCGTCGGATTGCCACGTGGCATCGTCCTTCGGGGTGAGCTGTCCGCTGATGGTGATGCTGTCGCCGAACTGGATGACGCTCTTGTCGACACTGACTGTTGCCGTGAACGAAGCCTTAACGCTCACGCTGGCCGTTGCTGAAGTGTTGTTGGCATAGATGAGTTCGCGCACCGTCTGATCCTCGTTGACCTTGGCATAGGCACTGAGGGTGCCTATGCGCTCGGGAGCGGTGAGGGTGTAGGTGAAGGTGGCACTTTGCCCCGGAGCGATGGGCTCAGAGGTGGACATGGATGTGACGCGGCTGGAGTTCTGGTAGAGATTCACTACCGTTCCGGCCGGCAAATCGATCACGCCCTTGTTTTCCACGGTGAACAGTGCCTGTACCTTCGTCCGCACCATCACGCTATTGTCAGGGATAGGCTGGCCATCGGTGGTGAGCAACTGCATGGAACTGACCACGGCATCAGGCATGGTTTGGTCTGTAACCATGGCCCAGCAGGTGCCATCGCTGTGATTGGGTGCGGTGGCGGTGAAGGTGACCATGTTGCTGTCGTCCACATTCAGGTTGGAGAGCACCTTGACCGGCACGTTGACGGTCCGTTGTCCGGCTGGGATGACCACACTATGGCTGTATTCCAGTCCTGCGTCGTACGTGCTGGAGAGTGTGAGGGAGAGCGGGTTGCTCACCGATGTGTTGCGGCTGATGGTGAGCACGGTGGCCTCGTCCGCACCTTCCAACAGGGAGGATCGGCTGGAGGTCAAAGTGAGAGATGGGCCGTCGTTGTCAATGATGTGTATCTGTTGACTCACCGCTCCGGCATCCTCGCCGCTGGCGCTACAGCTACACGACTGAATGTAAACGGCGGCGGTGAGGGTCACGTCGCGGTCGCCATCCACATTGAGATTGTCATTGATGCCAAGGCTAAACTCCACCTCTTCTACGCCTTTGGGCATTGAGATGGATTTAAATTGGCCGTAATTAATATCATTAGTTTGGGAATCATCACTCAGCTTAACAGTAATATCCTTATCTGTGTTCGTTGTACGACGCAACACTGCCATCATGGCTACTGGACCGGCACTCTCTGAAAGCGTTGTAGGTGACAGCGTCAGGCTGATAGACGGAACATCGTTGTCATAGAGAATAATAACCGTCTTAGCTGATACATAACCATCAGCCGCAATAGTGTATTCCGGTGACACCGTCGTTGATAGTTGATCATCGTCTTTGGCATAGGCCACTAATTGGGTTGTTGTCTGTCCTTGACGAAGGAACACTCCGATGGGCAGTTCAAAGCGTTTGGCGGCATCACAGGTCAGATGAAGCAAGACATCCGTCGACGGAGCACGCTGGGCAGAAACCGTAAAGACGATGGAATCGCCCTCATTCACGACGTTAGGGTTGGCACTCAGTGACAATGTTGGGAACTCGTCGTCAATGACCATCAGGGTCTGCTTAACGGCTGTATAACCATTGCCACCAACAGAGATGTTCACAATGGAATCATTGTCGAGGACATCGTTGTTGACGATATTGAAATAGACAATTGCAGTTGCTTGATTCGCAGGAATAGTAATCTCAGCAGGGACAGGCGCCCGGCCGTCACTCGTGGCGGTAATGGGGAAAGTCTCAGCTTCCGTCCACAGGCCACTGCGGGTCACCTTCAGCGAGACACGTGTATTCCTGTTTTCATCGACGCGTGTCGGCGAGAGCTCGAACGAAAGAACCTTTTTGATGGTTATTGCGCTCGCGCCTTGCTGCGTATTGTTGGCCTGGGCAGATGCTGGTTCACCCGTTTTGTTGTCGGTGAGGATACGCACCTGTATACGGGCTTGTCCATCAAGGCCGAGCAATGCGGGGACAGGTATCTCGACCTGTCGACTCACGACACCACTCGGACCGAGGATATCTTCATAGTGGGTAGTAGTGAGGAGCTTGCTCTGCGTTCCACCCTCACTGATGAGTGAAATCTGTTCACCCCATCCACCACCTGTTGCCAATTCGCCAACGTTCTCCACCTGCCATGAGACCACAATATGGTCGCCAGGGTTGATGGTCTGCTTGTTGCTGGTGATACTCTTCAAGGTGAGGTCAGGGAGCCGTAATATCTGTATCTTACCCGTCACAACGTCCGTAAGGACATTGGCGCCCGTAGCTTTACCCAAGACTGCATTAGAGACGGTAATAGGATACTCGCTTCCCTCTGGGAACGATGAGGGAATATTAATAGGCAGGTACATGACCGTCCCCGACTGCCCGCGCAAGGGGAAGTTCTGTGACGAATGGAGCAACACGCGATAGGCTCCGTTGCTGACTTTAGTTACTGTGACGGAATGCCCATCAGATCGATTGGACATCGTACCAACAGCATTGGCTGTTACGCCACTTGGCAACGTTATGTCAAACTGAGCACCCACAATCTCATCGGTGTTCTCGATGGCAATGGGCAGCTGGACATTACCCGTTTGAGTTCTCATGTCTGGCACCTGTAACACATTCCGTTGCTGTGCCCTAAGGCTCATGCTAACCGTGGCCATGAGCGCTGTCAGGAGGATATATCGTATAGTTTTCATAATCCTATGGAATCATTATTTTGAATTTCCCTACTTCTTCACGAATTTTCGCCCATTCTGAATATACAATCCTTTGGACGTAGGCCGTTGCACTTTGCGACCCTGCATGTCATAGATGGCATCAGGAACAGGTTGGTTTACGCTGCTGACACCTGTCACGAGACCATCGTAGCGGATACTGATGGCATTGGCTTCGCTATCGGAGAGCATCGCCTCAAGTACGGATGTCGATGCAGTACCACTGAGGGTCGCAAGGGTGTTCACGCCGGCCGGTATGACAGCGTCAGCAAGCGAATATCCGATGATGCGGACACCTGTCTTCCCGCGCTTGGTAGTGCAGGTGATACCTGTTTGTGTCAGATCGGGACTGACTTTGAGGCTGTTGACACCTTGAAGAGTGATATCGAAGGCGGCTACAGGTGTTTCGGTGCTAAGCATGAGTTTACCGTCCTTGATAAAGAGGCATACCTCAGCCGAGGATTCTTTGCCTGTAACCTTCCGTTTCACCGACCCTTCTGCTTCTGCTTGTTCCATATTCATCAACAGATTCACTTGACAGATGATATCCTGAACATTGATGATGTCATCTTTCCACAAGTTGGCAGCCGTGAAATTATAAGGACGAGACTGATACTTCTCCATGATATAGTTGATGCTCGTTTGCAGGTCGAGGACATTCAAAGAACCATCGAAGTTGGCATCGCCATCGTCGAACATAAACCTGAGGTTGAGCGTTGAACCAGTGGCATCGCCGTAAGTGCTTGTGCAAGCCATGACGGCATTCTTCTCTCCTTGATAGATGTAGCTGGAGCGCGATGTCACCTGGAGTGTTCCATTGTTCTCGGAAAGCGTGAAACTATAGTCTTCGCTGATAACGTTGAAAGCGAAATGGGAGGTTGCACCACCTGCGCTGTTTTGATAGCAAAGGATAGAAGGCAGTTGCGATAGCACTAAGGAGGCATCGTTTTTGCCGATATTAACATTAATGACCTGATCGAGTTGTTGATTACGGATATTCAGCGTCTTGCCCTGCGGCACAGTGCCCTGAATGGAGGATAGTTTGTTGCCGGAGAGGTTGAAGGAGGATGTTTTTTCAAGTGCGAACAATGCCGTTGGCACTGAGCCCGTCAGTCCCCTACCATTAAGTTGGACAGCCGTGACACGTCCTTCGGTATTGGTGATGCCATCAAGCGATAGTTGTTCTGCATTGAGGTTCCAACGATTCTCCCAAGAAGGCTGGTTACCCATCTGCTGGAGAGCCTCTCTAAGAATAGCCAAATCTGACTCTGAGAAATGGAACTTCCAATAGTTGACAATATCACTTATCTGATTGTCTATGTTCTGATAGCGGTCGGCGACGGCGTTTCCGTCATTAATTCCCTGCTGGAGTTCATCGGCCAAATCCGTAAGGGAAAGGGCTAGAGGCGAATTAGCGTCCTGAACTGAATTCAAACGCGCGAGCACCTTATTTACAGATTGCTGATAGGACTCATAGGCAGCAACTGAAGCTAGTACATCGTTGTATTTGTTTTGCAGGATGGTCTTCTCCTCGAGGCATTCTGAAGAATGGGCGAGGGAATAAATATTCGTTTCAGTCATCTCGATGGCATGCTCTCGTTCTGCTGTAAAGGCAGAAAGGACGCCTCGATTACAAGGACCGAAGGTGACATCCTCATATAGGGCTAACGTTTCTTTAAGTGATGCTACGCCCGGTGACTCCTTCAGTTCTGATACATAATAGATGTAGAAATTGTCGGCAGCAATCCAGTTAGCTGTCGAACTGAGGGTCTTCAGACCGAAATCAAGCGACTCTGCATGGTCGTTGATGAAATCGACCTCGAAGTGCTCAGGAAGGCCATTGCCCGTGTAAATCTCTGTTGTCGTCTCAATCTGGCCAGATGAAATATATATGTACGCACCTGCGATGGGATTCTTGCTCGAGTCATATTGGTTGACCGCTATGACGTCCGTGGTAAGGCGGTACCAACCCACTGGAAGTCCAGACAGCGTTTGATAGAGTTTTCCATCACCGATGACACGCGAACCACTGTTATCCTGCCATGCCTCCATGAAGTGCTGAATTCTGACACTGCCATTCACATAAGTATCGCCCACGGCAGATGAGACGCCATTGCTATTATATGCATTAGGCATATAACCTATATTCGTGGCTGTTTCACCCTTGACAAACGTACACATCCATCCCGGCAAGATTCCCATCATAGGCTCGCCACCCTCTTCGAAATCGGGATTCTCCAAAAGGAACGTGATGTCGAGTGGATGCCCATCTACAGGTGCTACTGCGGCGAGGAGATTCAACAAAGCCTCCCGCATCGTAGCCTTAGCGTCCGTGGCGGCTTCGACCAGTGCATCAGTCGAAGTAGTAACTTCGACCAATTCGTTGGCCAATGTCATCGCCTGCTGATAGGCAGCCAATGCTCCTTCCTCACGCTCCTCAAGACCTTCTGTCTCAAGAACAGTTTCAAAATCCTGCGCCAACGCCAGATAACGGCTATATGCCTCACGCATCTCAGTCGAGGCATAGAGTCCGGTCGCTGAATTGATGGAGTTGATGGCAGCATTGTATTGAGTTGTTGATGTATATTCATGATTGTTGGCGGCAACGACAGCCAAAAGAGCCTCATTGGCAGCACGAGGGATGAGGCCCTCAACGGATGCAGCCTGTGCAACTGCCGATGCCAGCAACTCATCATAGACGCTTTTATCCGGTATCTCAAGGATGCGGAATGTGGAACCATCATCATAACGGCCGTAGGTGTCGACCCAGAACTGAAGAGGTCCTTCCTTACCGCCATTTTGATTGACCCATTCGTCCGAGCCACCTCCAGCGGGACGGATGACGAAACCATCGTAGTTGCCAAAAGGCTCCCAAATAAATTCGCCATCACGCATTACAACGTTAAAGTCATCCTGCATCAGGCTCTGGCCTGAGCCAGCCGCACGATTAATGATTATCAAATTGTAGGGATTACCCATGAACGCCCATTGGTTTGAGGCATCCCACAATTCCTTTTCGGCGGATGGAAAATAAGGCTCTGTCTCATCCATACCGACATAATAATTGGAACGGATGGTCATATTGTACCAGTTGGCCGTATCATAGCTCGTGGAGAATTCAAACAAGCCATTCCAAACTGCAGTGAAGTTAGCTTCATGAGTATCGGCAGTAATCGTATCCACATCGCAGAAAAGAGTGACAAGACCATTCTCGAAATCGGAAGGAGTAACAATTGTCGAACCGATTTCTTGTATGGAAGGTATAGTGGCAATCACTTCTCCGTCATAAATGAGATTAAGTGCCACTCTGATGTAGTTTTGGTCTTCCTCCAATTGCCATACAAAGTTAGGTGTCAGCGAGTATTCGGCCTCGGGCAGACCATTGCCATCGGAGTCGAGCACAGTCCAATAGGTATCTGCTCCCCATTCACTGCTTACAGAATTAGTGGAGCGCACGGCATAGCGGTCACCTTTCTTGTACCATACTTGCCCTTCCCAGTTGTCACGGAATCCGTTGTAGTAGTCTGTGCGGATGTGTCCGTGTAAAGGCAAGTCGCCCGTGGCACCATTTGTCAGGTGCGGATTCGAGAACGGAATGTCCAGCTTCCAGCCTGGCGAGACAAACAATTCGTCACCCTCGGTTCGTCCGAAGGTGAAAAGATAAGCCTCATCTTCCGAATCCGTCAAATAGCCGTCAGCCGTCAGGTAATACTTCTTTGTTCCTTCGGTTGTACCATTGGACTGCGTGAAGATGCGGAACTTCGCATTAGGCTCGATAACCTCCAAAGCAGCTTCGTACTGGGATAAGTTCAGGTCTTGACCTCCATCGGTGACTATGAGAATGAGAGATCTCTCTTTCCAGAGTGTCTCATAGTCATCGGGATAGATATGTTCATCATACGCTGTAATCCAACTGCCGTCACTTTTGCGCACCGATGTCATTTTGTTATAACCTGCAAAACTGAAATGTAATAATTGAGGACAACCTCCACTTAGTCCTGCAAATGAGGCCCACCAGCCCCAATTTTGATCCGAGAAAACGATTTCCTTTTCGAAACTTACACTTCTCATGGACGATACATAAACGTGACCTTCCATACCATAGTTGACTTCTTCATTCTTTGAGAGACAGAACACATACATCGTTTGGGTTCCAAGATCAAACATCATACAAGGCATCATACCTGTCGGTTGTTCGTCCATATACAGATTATTATCTATGGTATATGTATGCGTAGAGCCATTCTTCGTAATGTCCAGACAGATTTCCGTGCGATAATAGCTTGTACCGTCGGCATTCACATGGTAATCGTCCTTGCTCAGAATCTTCTTGTACACGGAGTATGTCACGTCATCAATGTTCTTGGTAGCCATCAGTTGACGCTCAAACTCTACACTGCCCTCAGCAGGATATAGTTGAAACTCTGCAATATGGAAGTAGCCGCGGGCAGAATATGCCCATCCTTCTTGTATCTCAGAATAGAAGCGTAGGTATTTGAAGCCGTTATGGCGGAAAGCTTCCGAGGTAAGGGTTTCCGTCGTGCTACTGAAAGGAGTACTGAATTCACCAAGTTTCGTGCACGCCTCCTTCGAGGCATCAAAATCATTGGTACCGTAAACACCCCAGAGAACCGTTTGGTCGTTCTCGATGTTGCGCCGCGTAAACTGGAACTTGACATAGTCTATGTTGCTCATGTCTGGCATCTCAACCTGAAAGTAGTGGAGACCACCTTCAACTTCACCTGTTGTCCATATTGAATGCCAAAAGGTATTGGAATTGTTGTCTATTAGCGCGGCCAATGATCCTTCTGTGGGTTCCGTAAAGGGACTGCTCAACTGCGATACGCTCGTTATCAGTGCACCCTCTGGTACATTGTTGTTCTCCGTCTCCACAATATTTAGGAACTTGCTCCATCCCTGCGTGGTTTCATAAAGCGACTTGGTGCCGTATGGAACGTAGAGGGTGGCTTTTTCGTAAACATCAGAATAAGGACCAAATGCGTAATCTTCAAAAGCAAAAGGTTCGTGAATATAGGATATAATCGTTCTGATGTTTCTACTACTGTAGAAAGCTATATGGCCAATGGTCTTGACTCCAGCTCCAATGGTAATTTCCTTTAATTGTTGGCAATCCACAAATGCCTGGAAATCTATAATCGTCACGTTGTCGGGTATGATAATGTTCTCTAAACCGCTGCTTTGGAATACACAATCGCCAATTTCTGTGACACTTTCTGGAATAACGATAGATTTCAAACTGCTGCATCCATAGAAAACCGCATAGACCATCTTTGTAAGTCCTTCAGGAAGTTTTACAGATGAGAGTTGGTCACAAGACAAGAAAGCTTCTCTCTCTATCGTATTAACGCTATTGGGTATTTCAAGAGCGGTTATGCCACACCCCATGAATGCCGATTCTCCAATGCAAGTGACGCCTTCTGGAATCGTAGTACCTCTGCATCCAAGTACCAATTTGTTGGAGGATGTTTCGATGACAGCGTTACAGTTGTTTCGAGAATCATACATTGGATTCCCATTTTCGACTTGAATGGAGGACAGATTCCTGCATTCAGCGAAAGATTTCGGACCAATATATTGAATATTCTTAGTAATTGTCAGTGCTGTTAACCCACTACATCCATAATAGGCATAATCTACGATATATGCGACACTATTGGGAATAGCTGTGTTTTTACAGCCCGTATACAATTCATTTGTTGATGTCTTGATAATGGCATTGCAATTATCACGGGAGTCAAACACCTCATTATCAGCTTCTACTACAATAGATTGCAAGCTGGGACATCCCTGAAATGCATTACGGTCGTAATAGGCACCAATTTGAGTTACACTGCTTGGAATCACTACAGACGTCAAAGCACAGTTCCTAAATGCTGCAACTCCAATAGTCGTCACACTATTAGGAATGTTTACGGAGGCTAACTTCTCACAATATTGGAAAGCTCCAGTTTCAATAGTTTTTACACTACTTGGAATCTCAACAGAGGTTATCTCCCCGCATGTTCGAAAAGCGTCCTCACCGATAACTGTCACCGTATATCCATTTGCAACGGCAGGTATCGTGACATGTCCCTTTGTTGTCTTATCTATTGCAACAGGATCATTCCAGGAATTTGAATATTTAGGACCTGCCTGACAGGTCTTGTCTTCTGCACTAAGCACCATAAACGTCATATCTATACCCTCAACGGTCTTAGCAATGAAGGTACTGGGTGTTTCGAATGATTCGACTTGCTTATTCAGATACTCCAAACGCTCCCGTATTTCATAGGTCATAGCTTGCACATCCTTGAGTTCCTCCATTGAAGTGACTTTGTCTAGAAGATACCTTGCATGTTCAAGGCGTTCGTCTATTTCCGACATCTGCTGATAGAGTTCCGGCGCTTGGCTCTCGGAAGCCTTATCACTCAAATTCTTTTGAACATAATCCCGTCCTTCCATGCAAGCATAAATCATATTTAGCAAATCTTGCTTCGCTGCTTCTATATCTTCCTCCAATGCATTCTTGTCAGTGAAATAGCCAGGATTTGAGGAGCCTCCATCGATATGGGCGTAAGTGTAATGAGGATTGTTCTCGTCATATACTGTTCCACGACCGCCTACAAGGCTTGTACAGCTTCCAAACATCCAGGACCCATCTGTTACATTTACCGTACTCCAGCCATCTCCTGCATAGATGGTCTTTAATGCTACACACTGGCTGAACATAAGCCACATATCAGTCACTTTTCCCGTATCAAAACTGCTCATGTCTATGCTCGTCAAGTTAGAACATCCATAACACATCTGTCGCATAGTGGTCACATTGCTTGTATTGAAGCTACTGAGGTCGAGCGTAGTCAGAGCAGTAGATTCACGGAACATATTGCTCATATTAACAACATTCCTGGTATCAAATGAGCTAAGATCAATCGACTTCAGATTAGGACAATTACTAAACATATAAGCCATGCTCTGAACATTCCTTGTATCAAAATGGCTCAAATCAAGATCCGTCAAACCGCTGCAATACTCGAACATGGAATGCATATACTTAACCTTATGGGTATCAAAATGACTCAAGTCAAGGTTCGAAAGTTTTAGACCACCAAACATATAACTCATGCTTGTCACCTCGCTGGTATTAAGATATTCCAATCCCTCTATAGATTCCAACTTTGAGTTGAACCAGTCAGAGGTCGACCTAACACGGACTGTCTCGAACGACTTATCAAATACGACTCTTGTACACTCACCAGTAGTCCATCTGAATCTTGGAGGACTAAATTGGCCTACTATCTCGTTCTGTTCTGTATTCGTCACATCCTCTCCACTCCAAACATCCGTAATGGTTTGCCCGTCATAAGTGCCACCTTTCTTCACTTCTGTATTACTACTCAGGAAGTAGAGCGTGGAGTTATCTTTACACCAGACGATATATGGCATAGAATTAGGTTCCCCTTCCCTTTCCACTATGTTCTGGAACTTCTTCCAGCCGTTGGCATTCTTGAAAAAGTCGGATGTTCCTGCAGGTACATATAACGTGGCGTTTTGATACACGTCTTCTTCAAAGGTGTTGTCATTGATGCTGCTGTTCAGCATGCCATCACCTTCCTCTTTGATGATAATTTCTTTTATGTTAGCACTATGGTTAAAAGCCTGTTCTTCAATAGTAGATACATTTGTCGTAAGCGTGATTCGCTCCAACGAACGGCAGTAACTAAAAGCAATACCACCGATGCTGGTTACACTTGAAGGTATGACCATCTCCGCCATACTCGCCCCTTCAAAGGCCTCATATCCAATAAATATCAACCCTTCACTTAATTCGATATTCGACAAGCTGCCGTTATAGCGGAAACAACAGGAGTTAATATACTGATATGAGGCGTTCCATACAACATGTTGCAAATTGCGACAATCAGTGACTGCAAACGAACCAACATAAATAACATTCTCGGGGAAGGTCAATTTCGATAAACTGCATCCAGTGAAAGCACCGCTTGACACATCTGTAATATATGCAGGAATCACGATTTCTCCCTCAATACCTGCAGGGAATGCCCGCAACGTGTTTCCTGCCTTGTTGAGTAACATGCCATCTTTGCTGGTGAATCTGGGGTTGGCCTCGTCAACGGAATAACTCATTAGCGAAGTATTACGGCCAAATGCATAGCTGTCAATATAGGTTACAGATGCGGGTATTGTAATGCTTTCAATACTGGTACAATTTGAGAAAGCACCATATTCAATTCTCGTGACCGTATTGGGGATAACAACTGATGTGATGTTTTCACACCAATAGAAAGCTTGTGTGTCAATGGTTACTACGCTGTATCCGTTAGCGGTTGCCGGAATGGTGACGGGACCGCTTGTGACTTGGTTGATTGCCTTATTCCCATCTGCCCCCACTTGGCACGTCTTCTCACTCTCGCTGATCACCTTGAAGGTCATTTCTACACCTTCGATGGTGGTGGCAGTGAAAACGTCTGTAGTGGCTTCATCTGCCAAAGCCAATGGAACGGGGCTGGCTGCGTGGCTATTGGCTGCCGACACTTGTGCCGATGGAATCCATGCCATCAGCGACAAAATAAGTACACATATGTACGTCATGCGTGAAAAGTATTTCATAAAGTAAGCATTTAAAAGTGCTAGTGAATATATGTATATATAGATCTAAGTGGACACAAAATTAAAAAAAAAAAGGCTTTGCACCAAAGAAATTGCCATTTTTTTTTACGAGAAGACGGAAAGCGGGGCAGAATCAAAGAACTAAGTTAAAAACCAGTCATCAGTAAAGGAAATAAGATTTTCGCCACGCAGCGAGGTTATGGGGAATGGAAGGACTGGTGGGAGTTTCCCGGCGGAAAGATGGAAGTAGGCGAGACACCAGAAGAAGTGCTCGTGAGGGAGATTCGCGAGGAGCTATCTGCAGAGATCAGCGTGGATGAGTTTCTTTGTACTGTGGAGTATGGCTATCCGCAGTTTCATCTTACCATGCATTGTTATCTTTGTTCACTGATGACAGATTCTCTTCATTTGAATGAGCATGAGGCAGCAAAGTGGCTCACTAAGGATGAGTTGAATAGTGTAAAGTGGTTGCCAGCTGACAAAATTATAGTAGAAAAACTAAGGCAATGATATAGCAGATGGCACAAAATAATTAGTTACACCTACACTAGTGTCCCGTTACAATGTAAATAGTAATTGAAAAGTATACCACCATAATAATCGAAAAGGGTACCACGTAGACCAGAGTTTTACGTTATATATATG
>JAEEGL013027591.1_pt1 | contig 22877 bp, 21 predicted proteins | sample 9134231 | NCBI WGS metagenome assembly JAEEGL01 (sample SAMN16246548, study PRJNA631951) | gut metagenome | biome: gut microbiome; feature: rumen; material: fiber-attached | host: Bos | place: Iran: Karaj | collected 2018-10 | reverse complement strand
CGATTAAGGTTTTAATTCTCTCGGTCATTTGAAAATCACAACAGTAGCGCCACCGCCACATTCATTTCCCTCTCCAGCGCGATATTTAATATCTTTTTGGGTATCTAAATATTCTCTAACCATCTTCCTTAAAGCGCCGCTACCAAAGCCATGGATAATCCTCACTTGGGTAAAGTGCTTTAAGCGGCAGTTATCGATATATTTAATTAATTCATTTTTTGCTTCATCAACATGTAAGCCAATGATATTGAGCTCTAATCCAACATTAATACCTAAAGATAAATCAATAGGATTTTTCTTCTGCTTAACTGTGGATTCTTTCGGAGCGTTAATCTTATGTAATTTATCTTTGCTAGAAGTAAAAGATAATCCTGAATCGGTGTTAATAGAGACCTTATTACCATTGATTTTCATTACCCTACCGGAAATATTAAGCGCAGGAATTTCTACATAGTCATTAACATTAATTTCTTCGTTATAAGAAACGATATCGGTAGAGTCTTCTAAATCTTGTAATTTCTTCTTTAATTCGATGACTTCATGAAGTTTAGTCCCATCTTTTGATAAAGCGGAAATAATATCATTGACATCCTGTTTCGCTTTATCGATAATCTGCTGTTTCTCTTCTTGGACATCTTCTAATAATTTGCTACGTTTTTCTTTTAAAACTTTCTCGTCACTAGAGAGACGCTTTTCTAAATCGTTAAGAGTTCTTTCTTTCTTACGCAGTTCTTCTTCTAACTTATTCGCATTATCTAATTTCTTTTGCAAAATGGATATTAACTTGCTGCCTTCATCGACTTGGTTTTTCTTAATAAAATCCTTAGCATCTGCAACAATATCCTCGGAAATTCCATATCTATTCGCCACATCTAAAGCATAACTCATGCCCGGTGCGCCTTGTCTAAAAATATAGGTTGGAGATAATTTATCCTCATCAAAAATCATCGAAGAGTTATCGATATTATCGCTTAAGAAAGCATATTCTTTTAACGCGGAGAAGTGACTGGAAATCATCGCGAAACATTTCTTATGTTCTAGATATTTCACTATCGCTAAAGCTAAGGCTTCACCTTCTTTAGGATCGGTGCCAGTACCTAATTCATCGATGAGCACTAGATCCTTGCCACCGACTTTCTGACTGATTTCTCCAATCTGATTCATATGTGCGGAGAAGGTTGATAAATTATCGCTTAAAGACTGATTATCACCGATATCAATATAAATATTTTTAAAATAACCAAGGGTAGCTTTTTCCGCGGGAACTGCTAACCCACATTGATTCATTAACACCAATAGACCAACCGTCTTTAAACTGACAGTTTTACCACCGGCGTTAGGACCAGAAATAATGATGATTCTTTTATCATTAGTTAAGCGATAAGTATTACTTACAACTTTTCTTTGGTCAATCAATGGATGTCTCGCTTTAATAAGTTCCACGACTTGTTCATCTTTAATTTCTGCGATATTCGCATCGATGGAATTCGCGTATAAACTTTTCGCGATGAGGAAATCGAGCTCCGCGATAATCGCATTATTGTGGATGATCTCTTTTTCTTGTAATAACACTAAAGCGGTTAATCCTTTAAGGATTTTTCTAATCTCTTCATTCTCTTCCACTTTTAAAGAAGTCATCTGGTTGTTGATTTGTACGATTTCCATCGGCTCAATAAATGTCGTTGCTCCAGAATCACTAACATCATAGATAATGCCGAGAACTTTGCTCTTCTCACTAGTTTTCACTGGCAAAACGACATGACCATCTCTAATGGTAGCGTTATCATCATTTAAATATTTGGCATAAGTAAATGATAAAGAGGCGATCTTTTGTTGTAATGAGTTTTCTAAACGGCGTAATTTACTTCTTATTTCTTTTAATTCCGGTGTGGCGTTATCACTAATGGTTAAAGATGAAGTAATCACACGGTGGATTTCTTTTTCTAAAGAAGATAAATCTTGGAAAGTAGAAATCTTACTATTTAAACGAGGATAGGAAACATCAATTTTATGAAAGAATTTTAAGATCGCTTGGCTAGTTAAAACATCATCCGCAATAAGATTTAAATCACGAGGAGTCAATAATCCGGTCTTCTTTGCTAAACCGATGAGATATAAAGCATTCGCACTAGTAGTTATCGGCATCACACCAAAACGATTAGTGACACTGATCATCTCATTTAAATCTAGCAATTCATTTTTGATATCATTGATATTAGAAAACATCTGAAGATTATTAATCTTCTCTCTTCCGAGTTCAGTCTTACTATATTCAATTAATAATTCTTGAATCTTATGAAATTCAAAGGTCGTATAGATGTTTTGCATAAGTAAATCATATCATAGGTGTGCCAAAGTTTTTATAAAAAACAATCTTTATAAAGATTAATCACTATAATTTATGCTAAAATAATCAAGATGAAACAAAGTGTCACGATTACTACTACCAAAGAGAAATTAGAAGAGATGCGTAATTATTACGCAGACTTTATCGTCGATAATAAAGGTGAATATATCTTTTTCCAAGCCGATAAGAATCATATCATCATCACTGCTTACGATTCTAAAAAAGCCAATAAGAAAGTAACTTTTAATGGTGAAGACGCCCTATTAGAAGCGCAGATTTGGGATCCTAATATCACCGTCAAAGAAACTAAAGAAAAAGTTAAAGAACAATGGTTATTCTTCGATGACCAAATTGGAAGCGATGAAGTCGGTGTCGGAGATTTCTTAGGCCCGATGATTGTCGTTGCGGCCTATGTCTCTCATAACGACATTAAACGCCTTATGGAATTAGGAATTCACGATTCTAAAAAGATGAGTGATAAACAGATTTTAGAAATCGGTCCCACTTTAGCGAAAGAATTTAAATTCTCAAGATTAACTCTTAACAACAAAAAATATAATGAGATGCTCACCAAAGGTGAAAACCTCAATTCTATGAAAGCCAAGATGCATAATCGCGCTTTGCTTAATATGCATAAAGAACATCCTCATGTCTTAAATATATTCGTCGACCAATTTGTTAATGAAGATACTTATTACAAATATCTCAATGATGAAAAAGAAGAGCAAGTTAAAGACATTGTCTTTAGAACCAAAGGTGAATCCTACTTCCCCTCTGTCGCTCTCGCCAGCGTTATCGCTCGTTATGCCTATTTATTAGAGATGGAAAAATTATCAGAAAAATACGGTATGGAATTCCCCTTCGGTGCTTCTAATAAAGTCACGGAATTCGCTAAGAAATTTATTAAAAAATACGGCGAAAAAGAATTCGAAAATATCGCAAAGAAAAACTTCGCTAATTATCGCGAAGTCTTAGAATCATTATTGTAATTTATCAATAATATCTTGGAAATAATCAGGGAGTTTGGTTTCAAACTCCATTTCTTTTTTACTTCTCGGGTGAATAAGTTTTAATTTTACCGCTGTCAATAATTGGCCACCACTATAGAGCTTTTTATAGCTTCTTCCCCCATATAATGGATCGCCTTCAACAGGATAACCAATATAAGAAAGATGGACTCTAATCTGATGAGTTCTTCCTGTCACCAAATGGCATTGAATTAAAGTGTTATCACTATATCTTTTGATTACATCAAAATTAGTAATGGCTTCTTTAGAATTATTACGGGTGACCGCCATCTTTTGACGGTTATGGCTATCGCGACCAATCGGCATATTAATCGTTCCGTGATTCTCTTTGATGACGCCTCTTACTAAAGCGATATAGGTACGGCTCATTTGATGGGTTTTTAATTGCTCCGCTAAAAAGTTGTGAGCGACATCGTTTTTTGCTACGCAAATTAAGCCAGATGTATCTTTATCGATACGATGAACAATACCAGGTCTAATCACACCATTAATGCCACTTAAATCATGACAGTGATGTAAAATAGCGTTCACTAAAGTATGTTCCCAATGGCCATTAGAAGGATGAACCACCATCCCTTGTGGTTTATCGATAATTAAGATATCTTCATCTTCATAAATGATGTTTAAAGGAATATCTTCACTAGCGACATCAAGAGGCTTATCTTCTGGGATATCAATGGTAATTTCATCACCCACATTAACCTTAAGTGATGCTTTAGCGACTTTCCCGTTCACAAAGCAATTTCCCTCATCTATTAATTTAGAAACATAGGAACGGGATTTATCATTTAGAAAAGCGACTAGAGCTTTATCTAATCGCATATTATTTTGAGATTCATTGATAATGAACTTTTTCATTAATCCTCTTTGATTTCCGCCTTATTTTCTTCCGCTTTTAAGGTTTCTTCTTTCTTTTCTTCCTCTAAGCGAGCTTGTTCTTCTTTAGAGAGGACTTTGCCTTGAGAGTTTTTAACCTCTTCTTTTCTTCTCTTTCTAAAGTCTTTAATCTCGTCGACAATAAGATAAACGATGAGGATAATCGTGCCGACAACAACGCAGCTATCCGCGATATTGAAGACAAATCTCCAGATGTCGTAATTGAAATAGAAATCAATCCAGTCAACAACACCATTGAATTCATAACCTAAGAAAGCGGGTGTATAGAATAATCTATCAATTAAATTACCTAAAGCACCAACGGCCATAAGCATTAAGCAAGCTTTAGTTAAAGCGTTAATCTTTTTAAATTTCCAAATATAGAAACCTAAAATTAAACCTAAACCGATAAAGGCAACGATACAGTAGACAATACGGTTGACTAATGGTTGATCAAAACCTAAACCCATCGCTGCGTGAGTGTTTACTACGTAACTAATTCTTAAAAAGCCAGGAATTAACACGACTGGGTCAGCATCTGGGGTTTTAAAATGATTGACGATGACTAATTTAGTCACTAAGTCGATGACAAAGAAAAGCACTCCTAACCAAATATAGGAAAAGAAGAACCATTTCAACCATTTGACTATTTTGTTTCCGATTGATTCATTATTCATGTAAATCACCTACGACTTTCTGACAGCGTCTGCATAAATAAGTGCCATCTTCTTGTTTAATCGCATCATCTTCATAATTCCAGCATCTCTCACAGAAATGTCCAGAATGATGGAAGACATTTGCTTTGCACACTAAGGATGGGGTGACATCTAAATTATCTTTTAATGCCACTTCGCTCACTAATAAGGCATTCGCTAAGCCTTTTAATCCGATTTCTTCTATTAAAGAAGAATATTGCTCTTTATTATCGATAATCTCTAATTCGACTTTCGCTTCTTGGCTAGAACCGATAATCTTATTATTTCTCGCTTCTTCTAAGGTCTTTAAGACATCGCTTCTTAAAGTCTTGAACATTTCATATTCTTTATCGAGTTGTTCTTCTTTCTTGCCTAAATCTTTGTGTTTTGGATAATTCAAGAATTGAACATTCTTTTCCCTCTTGCCTGGCAAGTTATTATTTAATTCATCCATTGTAAATGGAAGAATTGGATTTAATAATCTTAACAATGTTTCTCCAATACGATATAAAGCTGTTTGCACTTGTAATCTTCTCTTGCTCTCTTTGGCTTCACAATAGAGGACATCTTTATTGATATCGAGATAGAAAGAAGATAAGTCCGCGGACATATAAGTCATTATTGCACTGATTGCGCTACTAAAATCATATTTATCAAAGCTTTCAATGACGAGGTTAGTGAGTTCATCTAATTTATTTAATATGAATAAATCGACTTTTTCAAAACTGGTCGCTGATTTTTGTGGATCAAAGTCAGCGATAGCCCAAGAGATAAATTTAAGGGTGTTTCTAATCTTACGATATTGATCAGCGATTTGTTTGATGAGGTTATCACCGATTCTCACATCTTGTTGATAATCGACACTGGCGACCCAAAGTCTTAAGATATCCGCACCGTAGACATTAGCAATCTTGATCGGATCAACACCATTGCCTTTGGATTTATGCATTTGTTCACCATGTTCATCTAAAACCCAACCATGGCTCACAACGGTATTCCAAGGAGCTTTGCCTTCAGTGGCAACACTTAAAATTAAGGAAGCGTTAAACCAACCACGATATTGGTCACTGCCTTCTAAATATAAATCGCTGGGATATTTGATGCCTCTTTCTTGCAAGACACCAGACCAGGAAGAACCACTATCGAACCAGACATCCATGATGTCGTTTTCTTTAGTGAATTCACCATTAGGTGAATGAGGGTTCTTATATCCTTCCGGTAATAATTCTTTCGCGGTCTTTTCATACCAGATATTGCTACCATATTCTCTAAACAAATTAGCGACATGTTTAAAGATTTTTTCATCGATAATCGGTGTATCATCTTCCGCATAGAAAATAGGAATTGGAACACCCCACGCTCTTTGACGGGAAATACACCAGTCCGCACGGTCTTTAATCATGTTGACCATTCTAGTTTCACCCCAAGCAGGATACCATTTGGTCTCATGAATAATCTGTAAGGTTTCTTCTCTAATTGGTTCAATGGAGCAGAACCATTGATTGGTGGCTCTAAAGATTAATGGTTTACCAGTTCTCCAGTCATGTGGGTAAGAGTGAACGAATGTGGAGTGTTTCAATAAAGCACCATTATTGGTGATAATTTCTAAGACGGCATCATTAGCCTTTTCATAGAAAAGACCTTCGATTCCTTCACCGGTTCCAGGCATCATATAGCCATGTTCATCAACTGGGCAATAAGGTTCTAATCCTCTTCCGGGATATTTCAAACAGACTTGATAGTCCTCTACACCATGTCCTGGGGCGGTATGAACTAAACCAGTACCGGCATCATTAGTGACATGAGTGCCGACAATCACTAAAGAATCACGGTCATAGAATGGGTGTTTACAAATAACGAATTCTAAATCGCTACCTTTAATAGTTTTTAAAAGTTTAATTTCCCCTAAATCTAATTCTTGTGTTAATTTTTCCGCGAATTCTTGGAGGAAAACTAGTTTTCCTTTATTCGTATCATATTCCCCGTAAACAAAGTCAGGATGAGCGGAAATCGCTAAGTTAGCAGGTAATGTCCAAGGAGTCGTTGTCCAGATGACTAAACGAGCGTCATTATCAACAACACCTTTACCATCTCTTACCGGGAATGCCACATAGATAGAATGGCTAGTGACATCTTTATATTCGATTTCAGCTTCCGCTAAAGCGGATTCACTACTCGGTGACCAATAAACCGGTTTTAAACCTTTGTAAATGAGACCTCTTAAAGCCATCTTGGCGAAGATCTCGATTTGATGAGCTTCGTATTCTTTTTTAAGAGTGATATATGGATTATCAAAATCACCAACTAAGCCGAGTCTTCTAATTTGCTCTTTTTGTCTCGCCACTTGTGTGTAGGCATATTCTTCGCATTTCTTACGGAATTCACTAATCGGTGTTGTTTTTCTATTAACACCAGATTTAGTCACTTGGTTTTCAATTGGTAAACCATGCGTATCCCAACCGAAAACAAACGGGGTTTTATAGCCTTGCATGTTTTTATAACGAACGACAAAATCCTTCAAAACACGATTGAGCATATGGCCGCAGTGCATATCACCATTGGCATATGGAGGACCATCATGTAAAACGAATTCTTTCGCGTCTTTACGATTTAAATTCATTTCCTCGTATAGTTTTTCAGCTTTCCATTTCTCGACTAAAACAGGCTCTTTTTGATTGAGATTACCTCTCATCTCAAAATTGCTCTTTGTCATTAATAATGTGCTTTTATAATCCATAAAGCATAACTCCTTTAATATATTATATTAATCTGTAACTTCGTTAAACGCTAAAGAGAGTAAGCACAAAGCGCTTTCTCCCTCAAAAACGTACGATATTTTTCCGGTTAAAGGATTAATTCCTCCACCGAATGTATTCCAGTTGGTACTATCATTGACTTTTCCTGAATAAACTTCAGTTGTGCCAACAAGAATTTTTAAATTGTAACTACTGCTGTTATTGTTGACTTTGGCGCGGATATAAATCTCATCGACATTGAATTCGTTAACCGTGGTTAGAACAACTTTTTTCACAGGATTTCCAGTTGTGTTATTATCCTTGCTACCCATAGTAAATCCACCAGTGCCAATATTGGTTAAAGTCCATTGTCTATCGGTATGTAAGGCAGTGATATTAATAGTGAAATTAACATTACCATAAGTTACTGATTGATCCACTCCAATCTTAGCAACGCTCCTATCAATCGTTCCTTTATTTAAAGGAATATAATGATTGCAGTTTTCCATACTATCTAATTCGATGACATATTTGATAGTTTGTTCTTCAACGGTAATAGTTGCTTCAATTTCTTTTCCATCATCTTCTGAAAATGTATGGCCCTCTAAAGAGTGTTCATATTCTCCTTGATAAGAGACTAAAGCAAAATCATAGCCAACACCGGTGACAGTTAAATCTTCAAAAGAAAGACTTTCTCCATAATTGTAGTTGCGTTTGGCTTCTTGAATCGCGTAATGATGGACACCACTTTGTTCTAATTCCAAAGCCACTGAAGAAGGCTTTAAATATTGTAAATCGCCACTTTCATCGGCTTTATCACCAAAGACGTAATCCACTAATTCGGGATAATCGACATAAGGGTTACGATTATTCTGCGCTAATCCGCTCTTGCTATAAGGATGGGAATAGACAGAATCATTATGTTGCATTTCTAAATAATCAACATCAAATGTATCCGCCCAAGTTAATAAATCGGAAGCATGTCCAATCGCGAACGCATCATAGCCAATACCTTGAGATGGGTAAGCAACATCTTCTTCTTGAACTTTTAAGCCTTTCATGGTGATGTTGTTAATCGTATCAACTTCATCATCTTTGTACATAGTACACATATAGAAAATCGCTCTAGCAACGCGGCCTTTATCTATATCACCTGGTTCGAAAGTTTTTTCGTCAAAACTATATCCATCTAAACCATTATTTGTAGTTCTATCTTGATAAAAAGCGGCTTCTTTATCCGCATAACCATAGTTCTTATTTCCACGCGATGAATTAGCAGAAGCAGCGGAAGCAAATAGATTATGGAAATCAGTTGCTCTACCTAAGTTCTTCACTGCTTCTTGCGTTAAAGAACCGGTCATTAAAGAAGCGGGAAAAGCATGTTCTCTTTGCCAAAGTTTATTAGTTGCGCTACCTAAAACTCTATCTTCACTATAAATAACATCGAGATATTCAAAATCATCAAAAGTATGATCAGCAATAGTATTAGTTTCCCAGTTTGGGCTATTATAATTCAAAGAATTAAAACCAGTGCGGATAATATCGTGAAGTTTTTGTTTGAGGTCTTCGCCATCTTCCCATTTCAAATTACCATAATAGCTATTGTAATGGTTGTAGCCATAACTGATAGGCTCTTCGCTTTCACTAGAAGAAACATCACTTGATTCGCTAGTGTCACTAGAAATAACTTCGCTTTCACTAACGCTATCAGATGATTCAACGATTGAAGAAGGTTTGGATTGTTTATTCTTACATCCAATCATCAGTAAGGCCACGAGGGGCAAAATAAATAATTTTGTTTTCATAAGCATACCTGATTTATTTTCTCACAAATAAGATAAATAAAAAAGAGCGACTTTAAGTCGCCCTCAATTATAGTTAATTATTTATTGTTTTCTGAGGAACCCTGGAAGGATATCACTATCATCAAATCCTTCTTCTTGTGGTTGTTCAGGCTCTTTTGGAGGAGTAACTGGTTCCACTGGTTTCATGATGATCGTGTCAGCAGCATCACGTGTTGGAGCAGAAAGCATAGATGGTTGAGAGAAATCGATTTCTTCTTCAAAATCACTAGCAATCACACTGACGATGATTTGGTCATCTAATTGATTGTTAATTGAGACACCAAATTTGACATCAATATCATGCCCTGATGCATCGATTAATAGGTTAACTGTATCCTGGGCATCATATAGGCTCACGTTAGGTCCACAAGTGACCGCGACAATAGCTCTACGAGCACCGGTAATTGAGGTTTCAAGTAAGGGACAAGATAAGGCGGCGTTAGCGGCATCTTTAGCTCTATTTTGTCCTTCACCTTCACCAAATCCAATCATCGCGACACCAGAATCTTTTAAGGTATTGCGAACATCAGCGAAGTCAAGGTTGATGACTGCAGGTAATAAAATTAAGTTAACGACTGTTTTAACAGAATCAGCTAAGACTTTATCGGAATGACTAAAGGCTTGAGAAATAGGAGCGTTACCATTGGTCATTAATAATTTATCATTGCTAACAACGATGATACTATCGACATTAGCTCTTAATTTATTGAGACCGGAAATGGAATTAACCACTCTCTTTTTACCTTCAAAGGTAAAAGGTCTTGTGACGATACCGACGACTAAAGCGCCAGCATCTTTAGCAATTTTAGCAACAACTGGGGCTGCACCTGTACCTGTGCCTCCACCCATACCAGCTGCGATAAAGACCAAATCAGCATCTTTAACGATTTCACGGATGACATCCGCGCTAGCTTCTGCGGCTTTTTCACCAACTTCTGGTTCACCGCCTGCGCCTAAACCAGCAGTGATATCTTCACCGAGAATAATTCTATTTCTAGCTTTGCTAGTTGATAGAGCTTGCTTATCTGTATTGGCCACGAAGAATTCCACATTTTGGATTTCTTCATCAATCATTCTGTTGACGGCATTATTACCAGCACCACCAACACCAATAACAACGATTTTAGCCGCTGGTTCAAAATTATCTAAATCATAATTTTCCATAGCGTTAAGTCCTCCTATTTCACGGGATCACGAGTCAATTGTCCGACTCGTGGGTGTGTCTCATCATAGACATTGGGATATTTTGTATTTGCTAGGATCATACCTAAGCAATTGGTAAATGTGGGATTTCTCGCACCTAAACTGCGAGGTGTGACAATCATAACCTTTTCACTTTGAACCTTTGGTTCTAGGTATTGTAGTAAGCCATTTAATTGGCTGCCACCACCGATTAGTACCATAGGTAAGTGTTTAGCGCTCTTGTCGTATCCTTTAAGTAAGTCATCAATGGTTACATCTAATTGTTTGATAAATGAATCTAATTCCGATTTGATGATAGCGTTTAATTCATCAAGATAATGCTTAATTTCATTACCTTGTCCATCATCAGTGCTACAGATAGGGACACGGAATTTCATTTCACGTTTATCATAGCCATAAGTGATTTTATATTTTTCCGCATCGGATTCATTTATGTTAAATGATTCAACGATTTTTTCCGTGATATTATCGCCACCCCATTCAAAGAAACGGGAAGCGTATAAACGTTTTTCTCCTACTAAAGAAACGGTGGTCATATGAGATCCGATATCCACTAAGAGATAATCTTCAGGAACATCTTCATATGTACCCAACAATTCACAAGCCGCAAAAGGAGCAACAATGGAACGTTTGATGCTCAATCCACCAGCATTCATCACATCGGTAAAATCAGCAGCAATATGTCTTGGCAAAGTTAAAACTTTAGCGTAGACAGTGAGTGTGCTACTGGCTTCTTTAAGAGGTGGATATAGGAATGTTCTACCTTGGTCTAAGATGTAGCTTTCAGGAGCGACATCAATTAATTGATTATTTAATGGAAGAGCACCATTTTTAATTAATGAATAGATATTTCTAATATCTAAATTATCAATTTTACCTTCATCACTAATAATGGTAGTCACCTGAGTGGTTTGGAATATTTCTAAACCGAATGGAGGTAAAGATAACAATGCTTCAGAAATAGAGATTTTCAATCTCGCAGATGGATCGGCAATTTGTTTCACGTCGATGATGCTTTGAGCGATTTTATTTTTATCGACAATATTGCCGGCTTCAATGATATGGCCATAAGGTTTTGTGAGTGCGTAAAGAACATAGACTTTTCCATCTAATTCATATCCCACGACTAATTTTAATTTCTTAGAGCCAAATTCAATTGCTGCAACTGTTTTTTCCATTTTGTAAATCCAATCAAGGTTATTTTAATAAGTTAAGTAAAAATATACAACAATTAACAATTATTGTTAATAAAAAAGTAGCAAATTTCATAAAATCTACTAATTTGCTACTAATTTTATACTATTTTATCCGAGAAGATTTTTCTAATATTTTCGATATCCTTTTTCGACTTGGATAGAAGTTTTTCTCGCGTTTTTTAAACCACTAGCGATAGTAAATAAATTGGTGGCTAATAATAAAGCGGCTAATCCACCACAGGCATAATAGAATCCGGTCATCGCTAATTCTTTGCCAAAGATGAATAAAACAATCATCAAAGCGATGAGCCATAAAGAAATGACGATATTAATTTTCTTGATCATTATATTCTTCATATTCCAAATTTAATTCTGACTCTTCACTATTGCTCTCACTTCTCTCAGAAGTTTTTTCCTCTGCAAGAACGGAAGCATTCTTTTTGCTTGTTTGCATGATGTAGGTTGGAATAGCTATTACAAAAGCACCACCCGCAACGGCGAGTAATCCGATAGATAATTTTTTCATTGTGTAATAAGAACCCTTGTGATTTGTCTTCACAAGCTTGTCTTTCATTTGCATGCTGTTTCCTCCTTTCATCATTTACGTTCGATAATCCTCAGCTTGGCACTTACCGATCTATGGTTTAGTTCCAGCTCTTCATCGCTAGCCACGATAGGCTTGCGATTTACGAGTTGAAATTCTTTATCTTCAGAGATAATGGGTATGTCGTGACGATTTCCTTCGACTACCGTCATATCCTTGAAAATATTTTTCACAATACGATCTTCCAAAGAATGGAAGGTGATGACTGCTAAGCGGCCACCATGTGGTCTTAAAGCTTTAATAGCTTTTTTCAATGCGATTTCTAAGACATTAAGTTCATCGTTAACGGCGATTCTTAAGGCTTGGAATGTCTGTTTAGCGGGGTGACCAGCCTTCGCTAATTCTTTCATCGGTTTGCTCCTCTTGATGATTTCTACCAAATCGAATGTGGTTTCAATCGGTTTAATCTCACGAGCTTTAACGATGTTCTTCGCTATTGAATAAGCGAATTTCTCTTCACCATAATCTCTTAAGATATTGGTGATATCTTGAATATCATATTCGTTGACGATGCGATAAGCGGTTAAGGGATTATCTTGATCCATACGCATATCTAATCGGGCATTTTCTCTATAAGAGAAACCTCTATATCCTTCATCGAATTGAGGAGAAGAGACACCTAAATCCATCAAAATGCCATCAACATAATCGAGATGATATTCCGATAAGATTTCTTCTAGATAAGAGAAATTCTTGTGGATGAGAGTAAAATTATTCGAAATAGTTTCTAAATATTTTTTACTTTCTTCAATTGCTGTTTGATCTTGGTCGACAGCGTATAGATGTCCAGTAGTTAATCTTTTTAAGATTTCACCGCTATGACCGCCACGTCCAAGTGTCAAATCGAGATATATGCCATCTGGTTTAATGTTTAAACCAGTTATGGTTTCATTTAGTAATACAGGAATATGCTTTCCCATATTAGTCTTTATCGCTATCTAATCCTTCCGCGATATCTTCGAAGGATGTATTAGCGTTTTGCTCATAAGCTTCATAGTCCGCTTTGTTCCAAACTTCGATATGATCATAAGCGCCAATAACTGCGACTTCTTTACCAATACCATATTTAGTTAACAATTGGGTTGGTAATAAAGCGCGGCCTTGTCTATCAATATCGAGTTCACAAGCAGAGGCAAGTTGAATTCGTAGATAAGCACGAGCATCTTTTTTATTGAATGGGAGTTTTTGAAGTTTTTGAGCAAGCTCAATAAATTCAGATTCTTTGTAGATAGAAAGTGCGCCGTCAAACCCTTTGAGGATGTAAGCTCTACTACCGAGTTCATCTCTCATTTTGCTAGGAATGACTAAGCGGCATTTTTCGTCTAAGTTATGATAATATGTACCAATAAACATCTACCACTTTCTCCCACTTTTCTTCCACTTGAGTAACAATATTATATTGACAACCTCCAATATTTGACAAGAGTTTTTAGAAAAGAAATTATAAAAAGAAAAGGCCAGAATTCTAAATCTGGCCATATTTTTTAAAGTTAACGCAAAGCGTTAATCTTCATCATCAGGAATTTGTACACTGTCTAGTTTTGCCCATCTTGGGTCTGGTTGCTTTTTCTTTTCTTGTTCGTATTCATCTTCGGTGATGACGCGGTAATCGTTACCACCTTTTGGGAGTTTTGCTCCCTTCTTCACAATCTTCACTGGGACATTAGCGAGAAGGATACCCAAGATATATTCATCGAGGTCAATAATATTGTCCTTACAGTAATAGGTTTCTTCATCATCTTCATTGTCGGAAAAAACAATTTGATCCTTGATATTTAATTTGAGTTCCACGTCTTCTAAAGAATAGGAGCAAACACCAATAACAACCGCATTTATTTGTATATCAAGATATAACAAATCATCATAATCATTCGCGGTCACTACCACATCGCATTTTTCGATTTTCCGAATGTGTGAAGGATTTAATTCAGCATGAGAAAAATCAATCGAATCTTCGAATGTTTTTGTGTTTCCAAAAGATAATAAAGCACGATTAATTTTCATCGATTAGCCTCTTAATTCTGCACGGAACTGTTTGGTTAATTCAAATTTGATACGATTTTCCATTTCGGTAATTTCTTTATCACCTAATGTTCTCTCATCACTAGAGTAGGTAATTGTAATAGCAATTGACTTCTTTCCTTCCCCTAAATTTTCACCTTCATAAACATCGAAAACTTCCGCATCACTAACGAGCCCACGACCAGTCACTTTGATGGTCTTAATTAAGTCTCTCGCTAAGACATCTTTAGTAACTACTAAAGCTAAGTCATGAGAAACACTGGGGAAACGACTGATAGGAGTCATTTTTGTAACGCTGACTTTCGCACTTAATAAAGCGTCTAAATTCATCTCTAAAACCACTACACTATTTTTGCCTAAATCATAAGCAGAAACTTGGTTGGGATGGAGTTCGCCAAAACGACCAATCACTTGATTTTGGAAGAGAATTTCTGCAGATTTACCAGGGTGTAATTCTTCGAGATGTTCTTTACATCTTTCCACTCTAAATCTAGATGATTCAATGCCGAGAGTGGCCATAATTCCTTCTAATAACCCCTTCATATGGAAGAAGTCGAAAGGAATGGTTTCCATATCCCCCCTTCTTTCATCTTTACCCACTAAAACAATCGCTAAATGAGTAGATTCTGAAGTCTTGCTAATCATATGACCGGTTTCAAATAAAGCGAGGTTTTTATTTTGTCTCGCTACGTTATAAGTCGCGGCTTTTAATAAGGAATGAAGAATATGGGTTCTAAATACTTCACGTTCATCAGTGAGAGGATTTAAGATGGAATAATGCTCTTCATTATTTAATAAGTTAAATAAGTTTTCTTCTTTCTTGCTGATTAATGAATATGTTAAACATTCATCTAATCCTTTATCTAATAAGAAGAAACGAATATTTTTTAATCTTTGTTGTTCTTTGGTTAAAGACCCTAATTTAGTGTCTAAACAAGGTAAGATTGATTTAACATTTTCAAAACCTAATAGACGAATGACTTCTTCACTTAAATCAGCGTCGCAAGTGACATCGAGTCTCCAAGAAGGGACTACCGCCACAAAGCTTTCATCACCCATCATCACTTTGAAATGTAATCTCTCTAAAGCATCTTTAATTTCTTTGGCGGTGAAAGAAGTTCCTAATCTACCGTTAATACGATTAACGGAGGAAGAAATCTTCTTATCGACATATGTTTCAGATTGATAGCTAACGATATTGCTGATCTCATCAGTATCACAAAGTGATTGAATTAATTCAGCAGCGTAATCAAGCACTAAATCGGCTTGGAAATGATTGGTGCCTTTTACAAAACGAGAACTAGATTCACTAGATAAACCGAGACGAGTAGAAGTATGACGGATGGAAGCGCCATCAAAAGAAGCGGCTTCGATATAGATGTTTTTGGTGTTTTCATCGACTGCACATTCAAGTGAACCCATGACACCACCTAAACACATCGGTTTTCTATTGCAACAGATGACAACATCGCCAGGGATGACTTGATAAGTCTTTTCATCTAAAGCGACAAAATCACCATTATAATCATCTCTTGCTTCTAAAGAAGCAGCGGATAATTTATCAGCGTCATACATATGTAAAGGTTGACCAGTCGTAAGCATCACATAGTTACCGATATCAACGATATTATTGATGCTTCTTACACCCATCGCCATTAAATAATCTTTCATCCATTTGGGTGAATCTTTCACTTTGATATCACAAATTTCACGACCAGCGAATTGTGAACATCTCTCCGTCGCTGATCCAACTTCTAATTTAGTGTCAAAAGTTATTTTGACTTTTGGTTCAGGAATCTTGACTTCACGAGAGAAGATAGCACCGATTTCACGAGCGACATTAAACAAGGATAATAAATCCGGACGATTGGCTAAAACTTTAAGATTTAAAACTTCATCATCCAAACCTAAATAACCGAGAACATCTTCTTCTCCTACTGGAGCATCTTCTGGTAATTCTTCAATACCAGCTTGTTGATATTCGGTTAGATATTTGCTCTCTACACCTAATTCTAATAAGGAACAGCACATGCCATTACTAGCTTGTCCGCGGATAACACCCGCTTTAATTTCAATATTAGGAAGTTTCGCGCCTACACGGGCCACGATAACTTTTAAGCCGGCGCGAGCGTTAGGCGCGCCACACACGATTTGTTGTTCACCATATTTCTCACCTAAATCAACAGTCAAAATATGGAGGTGATCGCTATCAGGATGAGCGACACAAGTTTTAATCTCACCGATAACTAAATTTGTACCGGATGCTAATTTTCTAATCTCTTCGACTTCGACACCAGCGAAAGTTAAACCATTAGCGATCTCTTCAGCGGTTAAACCATCTAAAGAGACATATTGACGGATATTTTTTAAACTAACTAACATGATTATTTACCTCGCCTTTCTTAGTCTTTCTTTTTGAATTGATGTAAGAATCTTACATCGTTTTGATAGAATTTTCTGATATCATCGATACCATATCTAAGGATGGCCACTCTTTCAATACCGATACCAAAAGCGAATCCACTATAAACTTCGGGATCATAGCCATTCATCTTTAAAACATTAGGGTGAACCATACCACCACCGAGAATTTCAATATAACCGGTGCCCTTACACATATTGCAACCTTTACCACCGCAGTTGGCACAGGTGATATCAACTTCCACTGATGGTTCAGTGAAGGGGAAATAAGAACTTCTTAAACGTATTTCTCTCTTTTCACCGAACATCTTTTTAGCGAATAGTTCTAATGTGGCTTTTAAATGGCCGATATTAATATCTTTGTCTATGACAAGACCTTCAATTTGCGCGAATTGATGTGAATGAGTTGCGTCATCATCATCTCTTCTATAGGTCTTACCAGGACAGATAATTCTTACTGGAGCGCCTTTGGCTTTTTCCATAGTACGCGCTTGAACTGGAGAAGTATGTGTTCTTAATAATGTGTTCTCATCGATATAGAAAGTATCTTGCATATCTCTAGCAGGATGATCTTTAGGAATATTTAATAACTCAAAATTATATAAATCAGTTTCAATTTCTGGTCCATCGGCGACTTCAAAACCCATGCCCAAAAAGATTTCTTTCATCTCATCTTGGACAATGTAGAAAGGATTCCTTGCCCCTAAAGTAGTTTCTCTACCAGGTAAAGAAATATCCACTGTTTCTCTTTTAAGTTTTTCTTCTAAAGCTTTTTGCTTTAAAGCGTTCATCTTTTCTTCAAATGCATTAGCGATAACAGTTCTTGCTTCATTCATCTCTGAACCAAAATTCTTTTTCTCTTCTGGTGGTAATGTAGCAATTTGGCTACCCATCGCAGCAAGTTCACTCTTTTTGCCCATATAGCGATTTCTTAAATCATTAATGACATCCAAATTAAGAGCGTTCTTGATATTTTCTAATGCTTCATTGATGATAGATTTTAATTTCTCATTTTTCATACTTTTTGCTCCTATATCAAATTAACACGTATAACGATTATATCATACGAGCCATATTTTTAAATATGAATTGTTTATATCTATAATCTGTTGTTGTATAAACAAGATAAATATTAATTTAAAATACCACATTATAATAATGCGAGATAATTTTGCTCGTGCTTATGTTTTGATTCTAAAAATATAATAAAAGTATTTTACCTTTACTTTTTTATTTTTCATCAGGAGAGGCTTTTAACGCTCTATTAATTTTTTCAAATAACTCTTTAGTAGAATCATCTTGGGGTAATACAACTTTTATTTTTTTGGACTTAAAAATAAAAGCATTAGATGTAACATTTCTAGTGAATTCATATACTATCATTGTGCTCTCACTAACTGAATCCACATCTCTAATTAAAAGAGTAACACGTGGTCTAAATAATCCCCCAACAGAAATTGAATCCTCACTTATTATGTAATACTTCCAGCAGCAAATTGGGATTACAGCAAAACCGATGGCTAATGTGACTAATGCTCCTATTAAAAAGCCAATAAATCTGGCCATAAAGCCATCAATAAATGCCACAATTGAAGTAATTGAGAAAACGACCACAAGAAATATAAACCCCAAAGTAAGAACAATAGAAGGAACAATATTAAAAAAACGTTTCTTTCCCATCATAACAAATGTTCCATAATTAAATCTATTAGCCAATTAAATGGTTCACCAAAAACAGCCTCGACATATTTTTTTGTAATTTTACCAATTAAAGTTGATGGATCATAATTAATTGTTGCCTCTTCATATTCCCCACCATAAATTGGCATCATAGAAGCATTATTTTGAAGAGTGATTGAGAATGTTTTTTTAATAGGCATATCTAAAGAAATATTAAAATATTACTTAGATATAAGCAATAAGAATTCTTTATCTCAAATAATTCATCAAAATACCGGCAGCAACGCCGACATTTAAGGAATCGATATTAGCGATAGAAATCTTAGTGATAATATCTGCTTGTTTCAAAACTTCTTCACTGACGCCATTAGCTTCATTACCCACTACTAAGATGAATTGTTCTGGTCTTTCTAATTTCTCAATATCAACCGCCTTATCACTTAAAGCAGAGACGATAACTTTTCTATTTTCTTTGAATTCGGAGATATTTCCATGAAGTACAGGAAGAGTAAATATTGCCCCTTTACTACCAGAAATTACTTTCTCGTTATAAACGTCACAGCATCCTTCCGAGAGAATAATCGCATCATAACTAAACGCTAAAGCAGTTCTAATAATCGTTCCGACATTACCGGGATCATTCACTCTATCTAAATACACTACTTTCTTCATATTTTTTGGTTTTCTTTCACTGATGTTACAGACAAAAACAATACCTTCTGGAGAAGTAACGGAAGAGATCTTCTTTAATAGTTCTAAAGGAACGACATATTGCACAATATCATCACGGATATTATCTAGTTCCTTAATGGTGAAAATCTCTTTCACACAACCTGCTTTTAAGGCCATTTCTAAAACCTTTTTGCCTTCTGCGAGGAATTCTTGATATTCACGACGGTATTTTGCATCCTTTAAAGAAGAGGCATGTTTAATCTTATTATTATCTTTGCTAGTGATGTATTTAATCATTAGAATTCTCCCTTTCTTAAACGCTTATGAAGAATGTTATAATCCGGACAATATTTATATACTACATTATAAAAATTTTTCGAGTGGTCTCTCACTTTGTCATGAGCGAGTTCATGAACGATTACGGAATCGATAATCTCAGGTGAATAATGAATTAAAACCATAGAATATGATACCGAATGAGTGTGAGAAGAATTGGATCCATATCTCGATGTCATCTTCTTCACATGGACCTTATATGGTGTTTCTATCCCCATAAGATTTTCATAATATAATTCGCGATTCTTTAAATATTTTAAGAACCATTTCTTTAATTTCTTATCGAGGTCTTCTTTATCTTTATAAGAAATAACATTTCCGTCGCTAAATTTGATTTCTCCGCTTTCATATAATTGTATTTTATATCCTAAGATATAGATGAAATCATTACCTCTTGCTTCACTACGGACATCCGCTTTTATCAATTTACCAGCGAATTTATTTAATCCTTCTACAACATGTTTTTGTGTCACGAAATATTTAGGGATAGAAACTTTAAAAGTTCCATCTTTAAATACATAACGAATATTTTTCATTTTCTTTTTCGTTACTTCAACAGGGTATTGTTTATTTTGATAGATGTAAATGAAGGAATAATCGGACATGCGAATATTATAACTTGATAAAGTTAACTGCGAAATATAGAATTATTTACGGTTTATGGAAAAGATTTTAATTTCAGCTTGTTTAGTCGGCGACAAAGTCAAATATGACGGTAAAAGCAATTATAACGAGAAAATCAAATTGCTCTTAGAGAAATATGAACTCGTTCCTTTTTGCCCAGAAGTTGAAGGTGGTTTAAGTACGCCACGTCAACCATCCGAAAGAGTGAAAGACCGTGTCAAAATGGTCAATGGCAAGGATGTCACTAAGAATTTTGAAACCGGTGCAGAACTAGCTTTAAATATCTGCTTATATCTCGGAATTAGAATCGCTATCTTAAAAGAGAAATCACCATCTTGTGGTTCTAAGCAAATCTATGATGGAACCTTCTCAAATAAACTTATTCCGGGACAAGGTGTCACAGCAGAATTATTAAAAAGAAAAGGTATCAAAGTCATTTCCGAAGAAGAAATTGATACCCTACTATAATTAAGAAAACTCAGAATTAATAATTAGATTCTTGGCGGTTATAATTAACGCCAAGTTTTTTATAATACGCTTCTCTTAATTGTTTCCATTTATAACCTAATAATGGCAATAAATTTAAGAATGCTTGGAAGGCTTTAATATAACTAGTGTCATCCTGTTTTTTCTTATAAGCATCTAAACGATGATAAACTTCTAAGAATTGATCGGTTAAATTATCGCAGTGTTTTGTGAGATTATAACTTCTTTTAGAAGTTTTAATATCTAAGCCTAAAGATAAGAAGAAATGTAATCCATCCGCGAATTCATCAAGGACGATATCATCGCTTTCTGGGCCTTTATTAGACCAGTATTTGAAGCAGCGTGTGGCGTTAGCTAATTCACCAATTTCCACATAGCACGCCATAATTCTTCTGTGTCTAGTGGTCTCGTAAGAAACACCATGATTTTTGGCGATAGTCGCATCTAATTGTGCTTGTGCATCATAGAGATCATCAAGGATAATTTTCGCCATATTATTTAACCTTCTCTAAATGCCAAATCTCTGTGGCGTATTGCTCGATAGTTCTATCGCTAGTGAACTTCCCACTATTAGCGATATTCATCAAACACATTCTTTGCCAATGCATCTTATCTTGATAGAGTTCTTGGGCTTTTTCTTGGGCTTTCACATAACTATCAAAATCTTTCAAAATGTAATAGACATCGTGTTGATTCATGATTTCATCAAAAATCATTCTAAATCTATCGGGTTTATAGTTAGTCCATTCACCAGAGAATAATGAATCGAGAATATTTTTCACACGGAAATCACTATTATAAATATCCCAAGGATTATAAGAACCATTTCTATTAAGTTCTTCCACTTCGTTATTTCTTAAGCCGAAGATAATTTCATTTTCTTCGCCTGCGCTTTCGGCGATTTCGATATTAGCGCCATCCATCGTGCCTAAAGTAACCGCGCCATTCATCATTAACTTCATATTTGAAGTTCCGCTCGCTTCTTTACCAGCGGTGGAAATTTGTTCACTAATATCAGCAGCAGGAATAATAATCTCCGCTAAAGAGACACCATAATTTTCAATGAAGACGACTTTCATGAAAGGAGAGATTTCTTCATCATTATTGACCACTTTAGCAACCGCAACGATGAGTTCGATAATCTTCTTCGCATAGACATAACTTGGAGCGGCTTTCGCCCCAAAAATAAAGGTATGAGGATAAATCCTAAACTTAGGATCGGATTTCATTCTTTGATATAGATAAATAACGTGGAATATATTTAATAATTGACGTTTATAAGCGTGCAAACGCTTAATTTGTACATCAAATATAGAATTCACATCGACATCGATATCTTGTTTCTCTTTGATATAGGCTGCTAATTTCTTCTTATTTTCTAATTTGATGTTATCTAAGGATTTCAAGACTTCTTTATCATCTGCGTATTTTTCAAATTCTTTGATGTTTTCCATCTTGGTAATCCAAGAGTCACCAATCTTTGAGGTGATTAAATCCGCTAAAGCGGGATTGCTATTTAATAACCAACGACGATGGGTAACACCGTTCGTCTTATTATTAAATTTCTCAGGCATATAATGATAGAATTCTTTAAATGTCACGTTCTTTAAAATCTCTGTGTGTAAAGCAGCGACACCATTGACGGAGAAACCGGTATAGATAGCTAAGTTAGTCATATGGATTTGACCATCTTTAATGATGTTCATCGCATAACGGTCACCATCATTAACTCCTCTTTGTGTCATTTCAATATTAAAACGACGATTGATTTCTTCGATGATCATGAAGCAACGAGGAATGAGGTTTTGCACATAATTAACCGGCCATTTTTCTAAAGCTTCTGGCATGACTGTATGATTGGTGAAAGCCATACATTTTGTGACTTCTTCCCAGGATTCATCCCAGCCCATATCATATTCATCCATCATCACTCTCATCATTTCTGGAATGGCTAAAATGTGATGTGTATCATTTAATTGGAACACATAGTGTTCGTGAGTACCTTTTAAAGTACCGTGATGTTTAAAATAGCTCTTTAACGTGCATTGAATACCACTACTGACTAAGAAATATTGTTGTCTTAATCTCAAGATACGACCATGTTCTGT
>JAEEGL012620098.1_pt1 | contig 22877 bp, 15 predicted proteins | sample 9134231 | NCBI WGS metagenome assembly JAEEGL01 (sample SAMN16246548, study PRJNA631951) | gut metagenome | biome: gut microbiome; feature: rumen; material: fiber-attached | host: Bos | place: Iran: Karaj | collected 2018-10 | reverse complement strand
TGATACGGGTGACCGTCTCGCCTGCCTCTTTGTGGATGAACTCATCGGAAAGCATCAGGTAGTAGTAAAACCTATGCCTCAGTTCATTACGCAGCTCATCGGCAGAGATATCGGAATCTCCGGTTGTACAATCATGGGCGACGGCTCCATCAGCCTGATCCTCGATGTACCGAACATTCTGGCTAACTACTAGTCGGAACGAAATGAAAATGTTGTGAAAATAGCTAAAGAAAGGCTTAGATTTTATGCTTTATTTAACAGACGAAGAATTTAACTTTATAGTAAAACTGATGAAGGATTCGTACGGTGTTAACCTCTCGCAAAAGAGGCCTCTTATAGAGGGTCGACTCGGCAACTTCGTTACCGAGCACGGTTACAAGACCTACATGGAATACTTCAAATATCTCCAATCTCAGCCTGAAGAGCTGGTTAACATCGTAAGTAAGCTTACCACTAACCACACCTACTTCATGCGTGAGAACGAACATTTCTCCTTCTATCAGGACACCGTCCTTCCATGGATTGAGAATACTCTTAAAACCACGGACCTGCGTGTATGGTCGGCAGCTTGCTCTTCGGGTCAGGAGCCTTACACACTCGCACTGATTACGCAAAACTACCTCGGATCAAAGGCAAGCAGCTGGGATTCCACAATCCTCGCTTCCGACATTTCCATGAAGGTGCTGACTCAGGCAAAGCAGGGAATCTACGATGCGGCAGACATTGAAAAAATGCCGCCTGAGTGGGTTTCAAAGTGGTTCAAAAAGGTCGAGGGCAATCGTTACCAGGTAATCGACAGCCTTCGCGCAAAGGTTGCCTACAGATATTTCAACCTGCTGGATGAGTTCAAATTCAAGAAGCCGTTCCAAGCAATATTCTGCAGAAACGTAATGATCTATTTCGATCTTCCTACAAAGGAGGCCATCGTAAACAAGTGCTACGATGCAATGCTTCCGGGTGGATATTTCTTCATAGGTCACAGCGAATCCCTTTCGGGCTGCAACCACAAATTCAAGTACATCTGCCCTTCCGTTTATCGCAAGGAATAGCAGCTATGCCGGGGGTTAAAATCCCCGGCTTTTTACGTATCAGGCGGCGCAGTTTGTTCCGTCAAAAAAACACAGGATTTTTTAATTTTTTCCTTAAGTTTGAGGGGCCCCTGACGATAATAATATTGAGACGTTAAGAACACACAGACTTGATATATATAAAAGGATTTACCCCGAAAAAGTACAAGGAGGTACAAAATGGCATCTGTAAACTCAACTGCAAGCACGCAGAGCTCATCATCGCTCAGCGGCATCAAGGGATTCGGTGGTATGGCTTCCGGCATTGATACCGATACTCTCGTAGCGAGCCTTACAAATACCGAACAAACAAAAATAGACAAGCAGAATCAGCAGGTTCAGAAGCTCGAATGGCAGCAGGAGGCTTATCGTGAGATTATCACGAAGATGCAGTCTTTCCAGTCCAAATATCTGGATATCACTTCAAAGACCGACATCACCAGATCCGCTTCCTTTAACACCATTACAGCAAGCGCATCCGGCAAGGCTGTTTCCGTAACGACCAACTCGGAGAGCTTTTCGACGAGCTTCACGATCAACAGCATTCAGCAGCTGGCAAGCGGCATGAAGATTGCTTCAGGCAGAGTTTCCGGCAATATTATCGGCAGCGTAGACCTCATGTCCCTCTTAAACGGCGAGGACTACACAAACCCTGAAAACATCGAAGGCACGACCCTTGCAGGTCTTGCAGGAAAGAGCCTTTCCTTCACACTCGACGGAAGCACAAAGGCAGTAGCCTTTGACAACGAGTTCATGGAAAGCTTCTATACAGCTTATGACAGCTCCGATCCTGAGGGTGCAAGCAAGGCATTCCAGTCTGCACTTCAGGACAAACTCGATTCCGCATTCGGCGCAGGCCGCATCGACGTATCCTACGATGCGAACGGTGGGCTCAAGCTCGACACGGCAAAGAGCTCCGCGCTTTCCGTTTACGCGGTAGGCGATGACAAGTCTCCTCTCGAGGCACTCGGAATCGTAAACGGTGCAACAAACAAGATCAACCTCAACAAGCAGATTTCCTCTCTCGAAGAAAGCCAGGCTTTCGCAAAGGCTCTCGCAGAGGACATCGAAGCTGATGAGGAAGGCATTAAGACATACAAAATTGAAATCAACGGTGTAGAGTTCAGCATCAAGAACAACACCTCGCTCCGCTCGGTAATGAATCAGATTAACAACTCCAATGCGGGTGTTAACCTCACCTACTCCGAGATCAGCGACACCTTCACCCTGACAAGCACTGCAACAGGCAGCGGCGCTAACATCGAGATTAAGGACGAGGACGGCTTCCTCGCTTCCCTCGGTCTCGTATCCGGCGCAAGCGCAGAGGAGCCTACCGTAACAGAGGGCCAAAACGCAGTATTCTTCATCGACGGTGAAAGAGTTGAGAGAGAATCCAACAAGAACATCTCCGTAAACGGCATGTTCCTGACTCTCGAGGCTACCAGCGAAGAAGCAATTCAGGTTGAAACAAGCGCAGATACATCCTCTCTCAAGGACATGATAGTCGGCTTCGTAAACGACTACAATGAAATGATAGAGATGATAAATAAAGCTCGTAAGGAAGAGCGCTCAAACGACTATGCTCCGCTCACCGATGCTCAGAAAAAGGAAATGTCCGATTCTGAAATCGAAAAGTGGGAAGAAAAAGCAAAGGCAGGCATTCTTAGAAACGACACCACGCTCAACAGCATCTCCTCAAAGCTTAACTCACTGATGTATACAAGCTTCAACGGCTTCTCGTTCTACGAGATGGGTGTTCAGTCAGCAGGTTACACAGAGAACGGCAAGCTCACAATAAACGAGGACAAGCTTGACACCGCCCTCTCCACAAAGAGCGAGCAGGTAAAGGACTTCTTCCTCGGTGAAACGGGCTTCGGCAACGCAATGAAGAATGCGGTTAACTCGGCAGTAAAGACCAGCGGTCCAAAGGGATCGAGAGGTTCACTCATCGAGAAGGCCGGCATCGGCAACACAGCTTCCGATACAGAGAACAACATCACCTCCAAGATAAAGGATATCAAAAAGTACATTGAAACTCTTCAGGACAGACTGGAGCAGCGTCAGCAGTACTGGTGGAAAAAGTTCTCCGCACTCGAGTCACTGGTTTCCAACATGGACGGTATGTCGTCCCTGATTGGAGCCTACACAAGTAACTAATTAGAGAAACGGCAGGACGCCAAACGCTCTGATTATAGATAACCGTTATAACACAGATTGTAGCTAATACAATATTATTGAAGCAAGGATGTGAAAATATGCAGTATAGCAACCCATATCAGGTTTACAAGAACCAGTCATTACAGACATTAACAAAAGGAGAAATCCTCGTAAAGTTATTTGAAGAAGCAAGCAAGCAGATCAGCTTCGCGTGTCTGCTCACCGAAAAGCACGACGCCGTTGGCGCATACAATTGCGTATCCAAGGCTCAGAAGATTGTTTCCACTCTCAGAAACTCTTTAGACATGAACTATGCGATTTCCATTAACCTCGCAGATATCTACCTGTTCGTCAACGATGAACTCGGCAGAGCTCTGGTTGCAAAGGACACCGCTACATTAAAGAGACTCGCAGGAATCCTGGACAATCTCAAGGATGCCTTCAAAGAAGCCGACAAGATCTCTCGCCAGCAGAAAAAGTCTGTAGGCTGATAGGTGAACCTCCGTTAAGGAAGGACACATATGGCAAATATCACAACCACAACCGAATATTTTGAAACCAAGATGAGTATGCTTTCCGAGCTCCTCTCCTGCTCTGAGGAAATAATGAGCAGTCTCAACCAAGATAAATGGGAGGACTATGAGCGTCTGGGTAATAAACGAGTAGAAGTAATTGAACGTATTAACGCGTTGGAGGACGCTCATAGATCTACATTTGATAAAGAGCTTTCACCGGAACAAAAGCTCCAAATCAATGACAAGGTCAACCTCATCCTCGCATTTGACAAGGACGTGGTGCGTCGTATTTACGAAGAGCGCGAAGTTGCACTCCGCGGTATGGAGACCGAGCACAACGAGAAAAACATACTTGATGGATACAAGATAGGCTCCGCCCAAACAACGGGTGTCTATCTGGATACAAAAAAGTAAATTTAAAGCGCCGAGCGAATGTGACTCGGCGTTTTTATATGGGAATATAAAAACTGTCCTATCACCCGTTTTACAGGAAGTAGGACAGTTCGTTTTTTATTTTATCCGGAGCGGCCTTTCTGAGTGCCGCTTTTAATATGTCTTCCATCGGAGCGTCGCTCTTGCAGTCCGTGCAGGCCGCCGTCAGCGAGTAGTTCAGGTTCTTCGGCCTCTTTGCCGCCTGCAGAAGCTTTGCCATTACGCCCTTGCCCGGCTCAAGCTCTGTCTCGGTGAGAACTATCGCAAAGCTCGATTCGTGGTACCTGCCGACAATATCGGTCTGTCTGATGGTCTGGCAGATGACCTTGCTCACATAGGACATGCACTTTTCAAGGTAGGTTTCCTCGGAAACGACCATGTCGCTAGGTTTGCAGCGAAGAGTGAGCATAATGAGCGTCATCGGATTGCCATAGCGGCGGCAGCGTGCAAGCTCTTTTCTGCTCTGATCCAGCAGCTCGTAGTAATTGAGCATATGCAGGCGCTCTGTCTGCATATTTTGCGCTTTTAAGAGCGAGAAATAATTGAACTTTGCAATTACAGGCTTAAGGTCTGCATATCCAAGGCACAGCTTCCATGAGTCGTTCACATGCGCCATGTATTTTTTCGTCTTTTCGTGAGAAATTTGGCCGCTCGCAATTTCGAGCACCGTCATTTCTACGGAAAACAGCAGAATCTCGTTAAAGACCAAACCACCGTAATCGCAGTTTTTGAAGGTTTTTTCATATTTAATCTTGTAGTCGGAGAGCTTGTGGAGCTTTGCCACAGCCTCCTTCCATTCTCTGAAATCCGAGGAAGGCACATTCCTGCGGTCGACATCCGTAAGCTTCGCATAAGCCGCATCCCAGTTTTCCGTGACCATATCGCGGAAAAAGCTGTCGAGAACCGATGTCGCAAGCTCCATTCTGTAGTCCTCTTCGCTCATAATCTCGGAGCCCGGTTTGTTCGTCACGCGGTACCATTCCTTGTGGTATTCCCTGCGCGCGTCCGGATCGCTTAATACCGCATAGGCCTCGTTCAGATCCTTCATACGGTCTGCCGCATCCTCTGCCGTATTGATGTCCGGGTGGTATTTCTTGCACAGACATTTATATGCCGACTCTATAACCTTGTCGTCCGCTTCATAATGAACTTGTAAGACCTTGTAGTAGTCGGTAAATTTGTTCATGCCATTCTCCGTTAGGAAACTACATCAACGATTGTGACGTTCAGAGATTCGAAATCCGCCAAATCCATGATGTAAGGCTCGTCGAGGAAGCCTTCTTTATCTTTGAATATCCTGAGCTTCGGCCTGAGGCACAGCTCCTCTCTGTTTTCGAGAACGATGCCCGTATTGCCGTCTGAAAGCTTAACACAGGTGCCTATAGGATATGGTGCTATCTTTTTAACAAAAACTGCAACGATCTTTGGATCGAAGAGAGTTTCGGTGGAAGCCATAATGTACTCAATGGCCTCCGCAGGAATCATCGCACGTCTGTAAGGACGGTCTGATGTAAGCGCGTCGTAAACGTCCGCAACCGAAATGATTCTGCCATAAAGGGAAATGTTGTTTCCGGAAAGTCCGTTCGGATATCCGCCGCCGCTGTATCTTTCGTGGTGGTCGAGAATCGCCATGCAGGACGTCTTTGAAACGCCGTAGCCCTTTTTGATATGTTCATAGCCGAGCAGTGCGTGATTCTTTAATATCTGGAATTCAGCAGCCGTCAGCTTGCCTTTTTTGTTTAAGAGGTCCTTGTCTATGAAGACCTTTCCTATATCGTGGAGTAGCGCGCCGTAGCCGAGGTTGCAGAGCTCTTCCCTCTCCATTCCCAGCGCTACGCCGATTACGATGGACAGAATTGCCACGTTTACCGAGTGGTAATAGGTGTAGTCGTCAAAGACCTTCATGTCCACCATGTTAATCATCAAATCAGGATTGCTACAGATTTCGTCTACTATCTGTTCAACCTGCTGCTTTGCATCTGAAAGGCTTTTCTTAGCCTCTTCAGGGTTCTTCGCAATATCAACAAAGGCACTCTTTACGCCGGTTACTGCCTTGGAGCGAACCTTGTCGCTTACAACATTAATGACGTCGATTTCCTTTGAAATATCATCCTCGATATATATTCCGTTGTATTTTAGTCGTTCAATGGAATAGATATAATCATCCGTGAGCGGCGTACCTCGCGAGAGGAGCAAATCTCCGGCCTGATTGTACAGATTCTCACCGACAACCATGCCTACTCGCAAACAATTGGTTGGTACGAATCTCATTTGATTCTGTTCTCCTTTGGTTAAAATGCCCTCGTCCGTGTGGGCATTCGAATACTCATTACATTATATCATAAACGGCCCAAAATTTACAATAGGGGCAGCGTTTTTCCCAAACTTGCAATTATTCAGAAGATTACCGACACGACAAGTGAGACAATCCACGCCACGCCGCACTGCAGCGCAATCATGGCAAGTGCCCACTTTCCGCCAAGCTCACGTCTCACGGAAGCGATAGCCGCCACGCAAGGCGTATAAAGAAGGCAGAAGACAAGTAAGGAAGCTGCCGACGATACGCCGAGCACAGCCACAATCCCACCCTCTCCGAAGAGTACGGTAAGGGTTGAGACTACGCTTTCCTTCGCCATAAAGCCCGCGATAAGCGCGGTAACTATGCGCCAGTCGCCGAAGCCCTGAGGGCTGAAAATCGGCGCCAGCACGCCTGCAAGCCCGGCCAGAATGCTGTCCTTCGAATCGGTCACCAGATTCAGCGAAAAGTCAAAGCTCTGAAGTGCCCAGACTATGATTGAGGCAAGGAAAATGACCGTAAAAGCCCGCTGCAGGAAGTCCTTCGCCTTGTCCCACAGGAGGTGCCATACGTTTTTAATTCCCGGCAGTCTGTAATTCGGAAGCTCCATTACAAAAGGTACCGCTTCGCCGCGGAATACCGTTCCCTTTGAAAGGAGCGCAAGCAGAATGCCGATTACGATTCCGAGGAAATAAAGTCCCACCATGATGAGACCCGCATGCTCCGGAAAGAAGAGATTGCAGAAAAAGCCGTAAATCGGAAGCTTTGCCGTGCAGCTCATAAAAGGTGTCATCATTATGGTCATCTTTCTGTCTCGCTCCGACGGGAGTGTTCTCGATGCCATAATAGCCGGCACGGAGCATCCGAATCCGATCAGCATAGGGACGATGCTTCGCCCGGAAAGACCGATTTTACGAAGAAGCTTGTCGGTCACAAAGGCAATTCGCGCCATGTAGCCGCTGTCCTCAAGCATCGACAGGAAGAAGAACAGACAAAGAATTATCGGGATAAAGCTTAGAACAGCCCCAACTCCTTGGAATGCACCGTCTATTATAAGTCCGTAAAGGACTCCGTTTACATTTGCAGAGCTAAGCGCAGCTGCGACGATGTCCGTAAGTATCTCGACACCGGCTGCGCAGAGGTCCTGAAGATATGCGCCTACCACATTAAAGGAAAGCCAGAAAATTAACGCCATGATTGCGATAAACGCAGGAATGGCTGTGAGCCTTCCTGTAAGGAACTCATCTATATGGCGGCTCCTGCGGTGCTCCTTGCTCTCCGCCGGCTTCACAACGCTGGCTCTGCAGACGCGGTGAATGAACGAAAAGCGCATGTCGGCAATGGCTGCGGCTCTGTCCATGCCGCTCTCCTCTTCCATCTGGATGATGATGTGCTCAATCATCTCCTTTTCGTTCTGTGTGAGGTTCAGCTCCTCGTATGTGATGCTGTCGCCTTCGATGATCTTGCTTGCGGCAAAGCGCAGCGGTATGCCCGCAGCCTCTGCGTGATCTTCGATGAGCTGCATGATTCCGTGGAGTGCTCTGTGCACGGCTCCGCCCTTGTGGTCCTTGCCGCAGAAGTCCTGAATTGCCGGCGGCTCCTGATATTTTGCTATGTGCACAGCGTGGCGAATAAGCTCGTCAACACCTTCGTTCTTGGATGCCGAGATAGGGACTACCGGTATTCCGAGCATTTCCTCCATCTCGTTAATCTTGATGGTTCCGCCGTTTCCGCGGACCTCGTCCATCATGTTGAGTGCGAGCACCATCGGAGTTCCGAGCTCCATGAGCTGCAACGTCAGATAGAGATTTCTCTCGATATTTGTTGCGTCCACGATATTTATTATTCCCGTTGGATGCTCATCCAGGATGAACCTTCGCGAAACAACCTCCTCTGAGGTGTAGGGCGAAAGCGAATAAATGCCCGGAAGGTCCGTAACCAATGTGTCCGGCTGGCCTTTGATCTGTCCGCTTTTCTGGTCTACCGTAACACCCGGGAAATTACCCACGTGCTGGTTCGAGCCTGTCAGCTGGTTAAAGAGCGTGGTCTTTCCGCAGTTCTGGTTTCCCGCCAGCGCAAAGGTGAGCACCGTGCCCTTCGGCAGCGGATTTGCGTGATCCTTTGAGTGGAAAATACCGCCTTCACCAAAGCCCGGGTGCTGAAGCACAGCCGCCGCTGCGGCCGCTTCCTCTTCGCAGGTTTCCGCGCTTTCCACAGGCTCTATTTCAATTTTTTGTGCATCCGCAATCCTTAAGCTAAGCTCGTAGCCGCTTACTCTAAGCTGCATCGGATCACCCATCGGCGCATACTTCATCAGCGTCACGCAGGTGCCCGGTATCATTCCCATGTCAAGGAAGTGCTGCCTGAGCGGCCCGTCACCGCCTACCCTGGTTATTGCGGCGCTAGAACCGATTTCCAGTTTGTCAAGTGTCATATATTAAGTGCCTCCCCTGCGCTGAGCATAACAAGGTAACGTTCCTTTACCCTTCCTCCGCGCAGCTCTTCTATTGCTTTTGCGTAAAGGTTAATCTGCTCCGCATAGATTTTGCGGAAATGATCATAAACCTCTTCGCTCTTTTGCTTTACATAGTTTGTCTTGTAATCCAAAAGGACATATTCACCGTCCTCTTCAAAGTAGCAGTCGATCATACCCTGAACGAGTATCTCGCGTCCGTCCTTTTCCATGCGAAGCGTAAACGGTGCCTCCTTCCGGAGCTTTCCCACTTTTGCCGCCCTTTCCATGCGCTTTGCAATATCTGAGCTAAGAAACCTTTCGATTTCGGCCGCCTCTATTCTGTCCGCACCTTTTTCTTCGATGAACCCTCTTTCCTTTAGGCTCTCTATGATGGCTTTCGGGTCTGCAGAAGAAAGATTTGCGAAATCTATCATCTCCATTACCTTGTGGTAGATGGTACCTCTTTCGGCCGCATCCTCTGCATCGAGGCCCTCACTTACCGTGAGCCGGCCAAGGGTGCTTGGTACATCAAGCTCAATCGGCAGCCTTTCCCCTGCAAAATTAAGCTCCGAAACGGAATACTTTGATTTACTGTTAACATCGGCTGCATAAGGATATTCATAGGACAGGCGCCTTGCGATTTCTTCGCGCACGCTTACGCTGCCTGCACTTTCCAAAAGCCTCCCTGCGACAGTTTCGGTTCGCTCCGCAGTTCCTTTGCCTGCAAGTTTCGCCGCTGCCACAGTTTCAAGCGGAATGCAGCTTGAGAGAGTCGGCATAATCCAGTCAAGATAGGTTTTTGCATTAAGCGCCTTAATCGGGCTTAGAGGCGCGCTGCCCTGCCAAGCCCTGATTTTTTCGTCAGGCTTATCCAGGTAGGCGCTTACTACAAGGTGCTTTATCGCTCTTGTGAATGCAACATAGAGGAGTCTTATTCTCTCCTCTGTATCCTCGACCGCATCGCGACTGTCTATGGCCTTTTGCATGATTGTCGTCTTTGTAAACGAGCCGTCCGGTTCCACATAATCAAAGGCCATGCCCACGGATTTGTTGAACTTTACAAATGAGGAAGTAGGATTCCTTCGGCCGATTTCCTTCTGCATGCCGGCGATGATTACGCAAGGATATTCGAGGCCCTTGCTCTTGTGGATGGTCGTAATGCGCACGGCATCCGCACTCTCGCCGATTGTGCCTGCAGGCGGCACCTTTGAGTAATTCTTGCCCGCATCTATTTCCTGCAGGAAGCTGTATAGGCCGCTTCCCTCCTTCGAAAAGGCGATGGCGCGGCTAACCAGCATGCGCAGATTGCTCTGGCGCTGCTCACCGCCCGGAAGGGCTCCCATGAATATGTACATGCCGGTTTCGCGGTAGATTTTCCAGATAAAGTCGGGAAGTGGCATTGTGCCACACTCGGCCTTCCATTCGCGTATACGCGAATATGCGGCGGCGCATCGCTTCGCGAGGGCGCAGGCTTCGCCTGCAGCCTCCGCGCCGCCGCCTGAAACTGCGCCTAAAGCGCAGTTTAGGAAGGCCTCGCAAAAGCTCTCGCTGCCGTCCTTTGTTCCTAAAATCCTTATCTTTGCAAGCTCTTCACAGCTAAAGCCGAAAACAGAGCTGTACAGAACCGAAATGAGCGGGATATCCTGCCTCATATTGTCAATTACCCGCAAAATATTGAGTACAATTGCAACCTCAATTGCATCAAAATAACCATCCTCCTCTTCAACAAAGAGAGGGATGTCTTCTCTTTCAAAAACCTCTTTGAAGGTTCCCGCAACGCCCTTGTAGCTGCTCATTAAGATGACGATGTCGCGAAAGCAAAGGCTCGGATCCTCCTTCATCTTTTTCTTTATGATACGTGCAATATTCAAAGCCTCAAGCTCCGAGCGTCCCTCCTCCGGCTTTTCGCCGTCCTCGGGCACGGTGCAGTCCACAATGCTTATGAAAGGGCTCACATTATCCCTGTCAGCCTCCGTGTTTCCCGCATGAAGCCTTGCATCCTCGTCATACCCCTCCATAATCTGCTCGAAAACCGCATTGACCGCGTCAACTACGGAGTTCTTGCTTCGGAAGTTCGAGTTCAAATCTATGACAGCCCCGGGTGCATAGCCCCCGCCGCCTTTTTTATAGGCTCCGTATCTGGCCGTGAAAAGGCGCGGCTCCGCCTGGCGGAATCTGTATATCGACTGCTTTATGTCGCCCACCATAAAGACATTTCCGCCGCGCGAAATCCTGCGGATGAGCTCGTCCTGAAGCTCGTTCGAATCCTGATACTCGTCGACGAAAATATACTTAAAGCGATTTTTATACTGCTCAGCTACCGCGTCATCCTTTAAGGCCTCAAGCGCAAAATGCATGAAATCACCGAAATCATACATATGCTTTTCAGCCTTTTTCTCCATAAAGCGTCTGTGGAAATCCTGCACGAGATCGCAAAATACCCTCGCGTGAGTATGGGTCTTTCTTAATTCGGAAAGCGAATCCGAAAGAGGCTGCGCAAAATATTTTTTGGCAATTTCCTCATAAGCCTTCCAATAGCCGTCCCTATAGATCTTGCCCTCTTCCTTTACAGCTTCGAAGGCCGCCTTTTCGCTGTCGCTCATGCCCTTTGCGGCTCTCCACTGTTCCTTCACTTCGCGAAGGCCGTCGTATATGAGATTTATCTCCTTTGCAAGCTCATCTGTTTTCGATGCGTCAGGCTCTTCCCTGCCCGCTTCCTCACAGAGCCTGTCAAAAGCTTTGTCAAGATTTTCAAAGCCTGCCCACTCCGGCATATACTTTGCCCGCATAAGCGCCAGCTCGGGCGTTTTAAGCAGGTTTTTAAGCTTGTCCGCATAATCTGCCGCGCGTTGCCTAACAAGGCTTAAATCCTCGATTACGGCCTCAAAAGCTCCACTGCCGACAAATGCGGTTTCATTCATGTTTAGGCTGTCCGCCATCTCAGATAGCTTACTGAAAGGACCCGGCATAGCCATGATTGCGCGATAGATATCCAGTATCGATTCTTTGACCGCCTCGAGGCTCTTTACGCCCGAATACGCATCCATAAAGGCAATAAAGCTAGGCTCCGCCTCAGCGAGCCTGCCCTCCAGCAGCTCATCAAGCGCCCTGTCTCTCATTATTGCCGATTTCGCCTCGTCGCAAACACCTGCGCCCGGGTCAATATCGATGGTCTGGAAGTTTTCTCTGACCACCTTTTGCGCAAAGGAGTCGAACGTGGAGATGTCTGCTTCTGCCACCAAAGCGAGCTGGTTTGAAAGCCTTGCCGCGCTCGCGCTGTCGCCGCGTGCAAGGTCCTCGCCTATGCGCGCACGGAGCCTGTCTACGATTTTCTCCTTCATGCCGGAGGCCGCAGCCTTTGTGAAGGTGACCGCAAGGATTTCGTCGATGCCGGCCTCGCCCTCCAAAATGAGACGAATCACGCGCTCAACCATTACGGAGGTCTTTCCCGAACCGGCCGCCGCCGCAACCAGCAAATCCTTATGCTCTCTGTAATCTATTGCTTGTTGTTGTCTTTCTGTCCAGGCCATTCCATCCTCCGTACCGAAAACTTTAGCTTGCTCCTATCCCAAATGCAGCTTGCGCACTATTTTGGCCAGCTTGTCGCCCTTTGGGAAGGACGAAAGCTCGTCTGCCGTGATTGCCTTTAACCTCAGTATCGCGATTCCGTAAACGGCTACCGCTATGCAAAGTGTGATAAGCGTGGTTATTGTGCCGCCAAGGCCCAGTCTTAAAAGCGCCATGAAGCTCACCTTTACGGCTCCGAACATCAGAATGCCCGATGCAATCGGCCTTACGAAGGTGAGGACAAAGTCGTGGCTGATGCCCGTAAGCCTGCGCGCCAGAATGTAGTTCACAACACCTATTGTGGCAAAGCCGAGCACGCTGCCCCAGGCCGCGCCTGTGACATTAAGGCTTGGCATGCCTGTCAGCGCATAGGAAGCAACACACTTTACGACAAAGCCCGCCACAAGCGACCAAACCGCCATGCCGGGACGTCCGAGTCCCTGCAGCACGCCTGCCATTGTCTGGCCGACGCATAAGAAAATTATGCCAAAGCCCAGTATCGCAAGGCACGCTGCCGCGCTCACCGCACTGTCGTGCTGGAGAGGGTAAAGAAGCGTCATGATAGGCTCCGCGATTGCAATGATTCCGAGCGAGCAAGGCACGCCTATTATCATGGCTGTACGCATGCCGAGGCGTAAATTACCCGCAAGCGCATTTTCATCCTTTGCTGCGTTTGCAGCCGCAATCGCAGGCACGATTGCAAGAGCCATGGAAAGTGCAAGTGCCATAGGCACGTTGACTACAGGGATTGCCATGCCGGTCAGCTGCCCGTAAAGGGCATTCGACTCGGCTGTGGAGTAGCCAATGTCTTGGAGTCTGCGCATTACAATTAGCAGGTCCCCTATATTCATAACAGGAAGAATCGAAACACCGATTGTAATAGGAATTGCAATGAGAGCAAGTGTTTTTAGTATGCTCCCTCGACTTTCCTCTACGGTATTTTTATCTGCATTTACATGCTCCATTATCCCCGCACGGCGCCTTAAATAGATAACGTAAATTACCAGGATTCCGAAAATCGGGCCGATGCTGGTTCCGAGCGTTGCGCCCGCAGCCGCCGCAGGGATGCTCTTTTTTGCGAGAATTATTGCAAGTGTAAGCCCCACGCCCACTCTGACCGCCTGCTCCGTGAGCTGGCTTGTAGCGGTAGGTCCCATTTCCTGCATGCCCTGGAAATAACCGCGAAATACAGCCATTATAGGTACGAAAAGGAGCGCCGGTGCGATGGTCAGCATTGCATAGTATGCGCCGGGGTCTCCGAAGTGATTTACTATTGGGCGCGCAAATACGGCAAGTGCCACGCTGAGCACAAGCCCGAATATCGCCATGAGCTCAAAGGAAAACTTGAAAACTCTGTGCGCTTCCCTGTACTGCCCTATCGCGATTCTCTCCGATGTCATCTTTGAAATCGCGGCAGGTGCACCGTTTGTTGAAAATACGAGGAGTGCGACATACACAGGGTATGCGGTCTGATAGTATCCCATGCCCTCGTCGCCTATTATATTTCCGAGCGGTATTCTGAATATCGCTCCCATTATCTGTACGATAAGCCCCGCAATTCCGAGGATTGCGGCGCTCTTCAAAAATGATTTCTTAGTTTCCGCCATTAGACACCTCTATTTAATCAGGCTCTGCCCTGTCATTTCAGCAGGCTGCGGGATTCCCATGAGTGCCAGAAGGGTCGGCGAAAGATCCGCGAGACGACCGCCCGCTTTGAGTTCCTTTGGCTCCGATGAAATGTGTACAAGAGGCACTTCATTAAGCGAGTGTGCCGTCATAGGCGCACCGTTTTCGTCTATCATGCAATCCGCATTTCCGTGATCTGCCGTAAGCAGAATCTGCCCATCCTTTGCAAGCACCGCATCCACGATTCTTTGAACGCACACATCAAGCGCCTCAACCGCCGAAATTGCAGCCTGCATAATGCCGGTATGTCCGACCATGTCTGCATTTGCAAAGTTTAATATGATTACGTCGTATTTGTCCGACGCGATTTTCTCGAGCACCTTTTCAGTAACCTCGTATGCGCTCATTTCAGGCTTTAAGTCATAGGTCGCAACCTTTGGCGATGGGATGAGTTCTCTGTCCTCGCCCGGGTTTGGAGCCTCCACTCCGCCGTTAAAGAAGAATGTCACATGAGCATACTTTTCCGTCTCTGCTATGCGAAGCTGCTTCATATTAAGGCTCGAAAGATATTCGCCGAGCGTGTTTTTGTAGCTTTCCGGCGGATAAGCTATTTCCACGTTTGGCATGGTCGCATCATACTGTGTCATGCAGGTATAAGCAATATTCTTTGGCTGCAGCTCACGCTCAAATCCGTCAAATGCCGGATCCGCAAAGCAGCGCGTAATCTGGCGCGCTCTGTCCGGACGGAAATTGAACATAATTATTGCATCATTATCGGCAACAGGCACAAAAGGATGTGCATCATCGCTAACAATCGTCGGAACCACAAACTCGTCGTTTTCACCGCGCTCGTACGCAGTATTTACCGCATCGTCTGCGGTTTTCGCCTTGTGGCCTTCGCCCTTTGTAAGTGCATCGTAGGCAAGCTTTATGCGGTCCCAGCGCTTGTCTCTGTCCATCGCATAGTAGCGTCCCTGCACGGTCTCAATCCTGCCGATGCCCGTATTTTCAAGGTGAGCGTTGAGCTCATCAAGATAGATACATGCGCATCTTGGCGGAACGTCACGTCCGTCTAAAAACGCGTGAATATAAACCTTTGAAAGGCCCTTTTTCTTTGCCATGGTGACAAGTGCCTTTAAGTGATTTATATGGCTGTGCACACCACCGTCCGAAACAAGACCCATTATGTGGAGGGCAGAGCCGTTCTTCTTCGCGTGCTCCATAGCATGGCAAAGCGCCGGATTTTCAAAGAAATCTCCATCCTCAATCGACTTTGTGATGCGCGTTAATTCCTGATAGATGATGCGGCCCGCACCGATATTAAGGTGCCCCACCTCGGAGTTTCCCATCTGACCCTCCGGAAGTCCCACATCAAGTCCACACGCCTTTATGGATGTGTGCGGATATTTTTTGAATATGGCATCAAGATTCGGTGTGTTCGCCTGCAAAATCGCATTTGCATCGTAATTGTCATTGATACCGAATCCGTCAAGAATCATCAGCATTGTAGGTTTTTTAGCTACCATTTTTTATTCCCCCTTGCTCAATTTATTTATTTCCTGAAGCTCCTTAAGCTTTTTGTCCGAATATCCGAAGCTGCCGTCACGCTTTTGCATAAGCCAGCTCGGTCTGGTGTCCGGTCTGCCCTTTCCAAGATACTCTTCAACCGTCGTTCCCTCAGCAAAGGCCGCCGCCTTGTTTTCCTCAAGCTCCGCCTTCATTTTTTCGAGCTTTTCCCCCGTATAAGCGGATGAAAAATCCGGATTCGGAGCCTCGATATCAAACTCGCCGCGTATGCCACGCCCGAAGGTGCTAAGGCTCTCGCTGCTGCTGTCGATATAGTATGCCCTGGCCACATTGCCGTAAGCGTCCCAGTCACAGCCGTCCCACCATATTGCTATCTTTATGCGGTCCATTCCCGCAATTACCTTAAACATTTCCTCCATCCATGCCGCCTTGTCTCCGCCGAACTCTGCGCATGCAAACTCGGTGATAATCAGAGGCTTTGCGAATCTCTTTGCATATTCGTCATAGAGATCCGAGTAGAGGTCTGCAAACTCGCGCCACTCCTCGCCGTAGGTGTAATAGTAGCAGCCCGTATTGTAAGCGGTAAGCCCCACAACATCCACATATTCGTCACCCGGATAGTACATGAAAGCGTCGTTCCACTTGTAATTCGGGAAAGACCTGCTGTTCGGATTCCACACCCAGATTGTGTTTTCAAGCGCACCGTGCTTTCCGAAAATGTCATATATGTATTTGTAAACCGCTTTGTAAATCTCGGTATCCTTGCAGGTATGATATGCGCTGTAAACGCACCAGTCACCGTTCATTTCATTGAGCGGACGAAACAGCACAGGATGCTTAAAATCCGCGATTGTTTTCGCATATTCATTAAGAAAATCGTCGTACTGCCCGCCGAGGAGCTCGTACATCATATTGCCCTCATCAAGTGCTGTCATCTGCAGAGTAAGCTCTGTAACCTTCCCCTCGTTCCACGCCATCGAAAGTCTTTCGGCAAGATTCGATTTCTTTTCGGAAATCTGAGTATAGTTCAGCACCACCGGGAATTTGTATCCGAACTCTTTTTCATAACGGTGCACGGTATTGTAATCAAAGTTTGACGAATCGGGTTCAAAGATTCCCCACGAAAGTCCTGCCATGACTTCACTTAAATACCTTCCGTAAAAGGCTGCCGTTTCGCTGTTCCATCTGCTGAAAATGCCGTCGGCTTTATTTAAGTCTATTTTGCCGGTATTTGCTGCATGCGGTGCTTGTGACACACGGTATGCAGGCTTTAAGCTGTCTGCGAGATAGGAAATATCGCTGTAATCGTCAATCTCCCTTTGCGTCTTATAAAGAATCGAAAAAACGACGTTGCTCTTTTCATCAACGATATCGACGCTCGCATAATAATTGCGATCGCCGTCCATGATTTTTCCACGGCTCCACATGAACAGATGCACCGTTTCCTCGTCATCAACATAGCGGCTTTCAATCACCCTGATTTTGCTGTCCGCCGCAAACTTGTTGGAATAGTTAATATAGCCTTCAGCACTTTCGCCGTTTAAATCCTGCCTGTAAATTTCTATCCGCGTCACATCATCGTAAATTACGGCGCATACCTCCGCCATGGACATATCTATGCTCATGCCCGAAGGGACCTTTATTTCGTAGCCGTCGTAATGATTCGAAAACAGCATATATCCATCCCCAAGGTCCTCTGCCGAAAATGCGCGCAGGCTCCCGGATTCGGCGCCCGCTGCCGAGGTACGGCCATACATCATACCGTAAAATCCGCACTCAAAGCACGCCAATACGCCCACCGCTGCACAGGCGAGGGCCACAACTACCGCTATGAACTTACAAGCTGCATTCTTTGCTTTTCTATTCATTTATTTCCTTCATCACAATTTTAAGCTACATCTCTTCAATTTTCGCGAAGCGCGTAATCACGGCTTCGGCAAGCTTTATGCCGTCCACCGCCGCACTTACTATGCCCCCTGCATAGCCTGCTCCTTCACCGCCCGGATAGATGCCGGATACGGAAGAGAGAAACTCTTCATTTCTCACAATCCTGACAGGGCTCGAGCTGCGGCTTTCAACCGCAAAGAGCTTCGCGCTGCTCTCGTCAAAGCCGCGAAGCCGCCTTGCCATAAAAGGCATGGCCTCGAGCATCGATTCGATGGCAAATGCGGGCAAGCATTCCCTGACCCTTTTGCCGGCATCGCTACAGTCCGCAAACTCACCCCAGCTGCATGCAGGCGGCCTGTAGCCTGCGCTGTTTTTATAAGCAATTTTCTCGTATTTTTCCTGGAACTCCACGCCCGCCAGCGGATGGTCCGAGCCGAAATCAGAGGTTCTTACATCGACAAGCAGAGCCGAGTTCGCAAACTCGCCGTCTCTTGCGTGATAGCTCATGCCGTTTGTTACGGTGCAGCCCTCCGCAGAGCTTGCCGCAATGACCTCACCGCCGGGGCACATGCAAAAGGTGTACACGCCTCTGCCGCTTTCCTTGCAGTGGTAGGACAGCTTGTATTCTGCAGGCGGAAGTCCCGCCTTTGCATGCGGTCTGCCGTACTGTGCCCTGTCAATCAGGATTTGCGGATGCTGAATGCGCAGCCCAATCGAAAAGGCCTTTTGCTGCATTTCCATGCCCTTTTCACACAGCATGCGGAACGTATCGCGCGCGCTGTGCCCTATCGCAAGGATCAGGCAGTTTGTAGAGATCTTTCGCTCTTCAGTCCCGCCGTTTTCGCTCCTTTTTACGTAGGATATGCTGCTTAGGCTTTTCCCGGAGGCTCCCTCTTCAAGAGTAATATCGCTAAGCCTTGCGTCGAAAATTATTTCTCCGCCTAAGGTTTCAATTTTCTTTCTGATGTTAACGACCACGTCGCGCAGGACATCCGTCCCGATATGTGGCTTGTGCCTGTACTTTATGTCTTCGTTTGCCCCCGCAAGCACGAACTCTTCAAGAACCTTGGCTATGCGTGGGTCTTTGATGTTTGTCGTGAGCTTTCCGTCCGAAAACGTGCCGGCCCCACCTTCGCCGAACTGTACGTTGCACTCGGTGTCAAGCTCGCCTCTCTTCCAGAAGGCGTCGACCTTTTCAATGCGCTTTTCCATTAAGCTGCCGCGCTCGAGGATTATGGGGCAAAAGCCCGCGGATGCGAGAATCAGCCCCGCAAACATGCCGCACGGCCCAAAGCCGCACACAACAGGCCGTCCCGAAAGCTTTTTATCTCCGCTCGCAGGAAGCTCGTATTTTGCAATCTCCGCTACCGGGAGGTCAAGCTTTGCATCGGCCGCAAACTCCACGCTGTAGACTATCAGGATGTCGCCCTTGTCGCGCGCATCTATTGACTCCTTTACAATGCGGTAATCCGTAATTTGCAGTCCGCGGCCTGCTCGCCCGAGTCTTTTTTTAATATGCTCCGGGATTCTTTCCTGCGGCTCGCCTATCTTCAGTTTTATCTCGTTTATACGATAAAACGTCATTTACCTTCTCCGTTATTTTTATTTTGCCATTTTAACTCCGGCCTTCATACCGGTTTCCCATGCGTGCTGCAGGTTAAAGCCCCCGCACGGTCCGTCATAATCGAGGACCTCTCCCGAAAGGAAAAGTCCCGGGCAGAGCTTTGATTCCATGGTTTCGGGTTCGACCTCCGAAAGAGGAACTCCGCCTCTGGTGCACTGAGCAGCCTTCCAGCCGCCCGCAGAGGCGACCTTTAGTCTGAATGCCTTTAAGCCTGCCGCAAAATCCGCTGCGGTGTCCATGGCATATTTTTCGTGCTCCGCGCGAGCTGCTATAATTTTTGCGATTCGCTCGTCGACAATTCCGGAAAGGATTTCATCCTGCGTCATGCCCTCTATGGTTTCCCGCTCTGAGAGAAGCTCCTTTACAGTGTTTATGTCCATGTCAGGCGCAAAGTCAATCTCCGCCTCGTAGTTCTCAAACGCCCGATTGTCGTCTATCTCAAGGAGGCGGCTTAGGTTAAACACGCAGACTCCCGATATCCCCGTTTCCGTAAACTGCAGCTCCCCAAGCTCGCTCGCAAGGAGTCTTTCCTCGCTTTTTTCGCGGTCCCCAAGGTAGAGGCTTACTCTTGCCTTTACTCTGATTCCCTTTAGAGTGCCGTCAGCCCCCTTTATGTCAATGCTCGTAAGTGCCGGAGCAAGCTTTGTCACGCTGTGACCCAGGCTCCTTGCGAGTCTGCCCGCATCACCGCTTGTGCCGTATTGCGGGGAAGCCTTGCCTCCCGCCGCGATGAGAAGCTTACGCGAAGTATGCACCTCTCCGCCTGCAAGCTTTACGGAAAAGCCGTTGTCTGCCTTTGACACCTCCGTTACCTCTGCGCCGCAAAGAATCTCAATTCCAAGAGCCTTTGCCGTGCGAAGAAGAGCATGCACCACATCGCTCGCTTTACCCGTGTAAGGATAGAATCTGCCCTCGTTTTCCTCGCGGGCGAGGATTCCCACCGACTCGAAAAACCTTAAGGTGTTACGATAGCCCGGGCATGCGAGGTTCGTAATATTGCACCTGCCGTTACCGGTAGCCAAAAGCTTCCTCGCCGGTTTGTCCTTTTTTTCCAATATAAGAATGCAGGCCTGCGGATTAGTGCGCGCAGCCGTAATGGCCGCGGCCAAACCGGACGCACCTGCACCTATAATTATGATATCATTTACCTTCATATTCTACCTCTAACAGCTTCATCAGGAAGAGGAACAGAGGCACGCCGATGAGCAGGCCCCATACTCCCAGATAGTGCTCTCCAACGAGCAGGATAATCAGCGTGAAGCTGACAGGCAAATTGGTTTTGCTGGACATGAGCTTTGGATTTAAAAGATATGCCTCGATTGCGTGGAGCACGCAAATCATGATGATTACCTCCAGTAGCTTCATCCAGCCGCCGATTGAAAGTGCCAGAATCGAAAGCGGAATCAGACTCACTATAACTCCGGCCACAGGGATGAGCCCGAGGCAGAAAATCATGATGCCAAGTGCCGGCACTCCCGGAAATCCCATAATTGCCAGCGCAATCGTGGACGCAATGCCGTTTACCAGCGCTATGGTAATCTGCACCTTCATTACCTTTCCGAAGGTTTCGCAGAAATTCTTTCCAAAGTTTGCTAAGTATTCATATACATATGCGCCGCGGCTTTCAGACATGGATTTGCCGAACGCCTCGATGCGCTTTCTTTCGCAAAGAATAATGAATGCCAGAATAAGCGCAATGAAGAGATTAATCATAAAGGACAGGGTGCTCGTGCTGTAGCCTGCAATCTGACCGCTCATCCATGTACCTATGCTGCGCACCGTCGAGCCTAAATCAATGTACTCGAGGAATTGTCTAAGATGCGGATCCAGCTCTGCGTAAAACTCTGTAATGTTTAGCGATGTAAATGCGCCGGCCAGGGACTTGCACCAGTTAACAACAACCGGCATACCCTCGCTCACAAACATAACAAGCAGAATTATGAACAGGATATAGCAGGCTGAAATGATTGCCTTTTCAGGCATGTTAAACGGCATCACCTTGTCGCAGTGGATTTTGATTTTTCTTTCCAAATGGTAGAAAACAAATGCCACAATAAAGGTGAGCAGTACCAAATCAAGCATGTACCACACTGTGAGGAGTATTCCCGCGATTATGACATACGAAATTATTCTGGTTTTCTTGTCGTTACTCTCTGTCATTGGATTCTTCTTTCTCGTATTCTTCTTCGTCTTCATCGTCGAAGATTTCGCTGATATCGTCGGCTATGCTCTGAGGTGTGTCCTCAGCAGCCTCCTCAGCAGCATCGTCAATCTTTGCACTTACATCGGAAAATGAGAAATCCGGAAGTGTTGACTGCGGCTTAATCACGCCGGGGATTTCCTCTTCCTCAGGGTTGTCCGCATCGTCGCCAAGCTTGAAATCAGGCTCAGGCTTTTCCTTTTCGTGGGTCAGGTGGTCATGTGGGAAAATCTTGTACTTGCCGGGCATATTAACCGCAATTGCAATGACATTTGCACCCTGCACGAGCAGGAAAATCGTTACAAGCATGATGTTTGACAATGCAAGCAGCACTGCGTTGAAGAAGCCGTAGAAGCCGGCTACAAGCGCCACTCCTCCGAGAGCGAGCGGGATAATCCAGCCCTCTTCTTTACTGAGCATCATGTGCGCCGATGCAACGGTCTGCTGGAGGCCCGAATACATGCACCACAGGCTGAAGAAGATTGTTATCATGCCATCGACGTTTAACATATTGCCGAGCACGACTATTGCCAAGAGGCCCGTCGCGATGGCCTGAGACAGGATCCAGCTCGACTTCGAGAACTCGTTTCGTGCCCCTATATAAGCACAAATGCCACCGAAGGCCTGGATCATCATTGCCACTCCTATGATAAACGCCAGCGATAGAAAAGTGTTACCGGTGTGTATAAAGCACCAAGCCGAAGTAAGCACCATGATAACACCACTGCAAGCTGTAATAATTCGCATCTATTTCACCTCAAAATTTTATTTTTGTTTTATTTAAACTCATACACAGTTATTATACTACAAAAGCCACTTTATTAAAAGTTAAATATGATTTTGCCAAAGGTTTATCCAAACGTTTGACACGCGCTTTCTTTCTGTGATATACTCAAATTTAGCGGCGCGAGTGCGTTTGCTAACAAAGAAAAACCAAACTAATGATTTATGTAAAAGGAGATAACGATGGAAAAACTGATTATCAGCGCATGCATTTGCGGAGCCGAAGTAACAAAGGAAAATAACCCTGCAGTACCTTATACTGTAGAGGAAGTTGTAAGAGAAGCAAAGTCTGCTTATGACGCAGGCGCAGCACTCATTCACCTTCACGTAAGATGGGATGACGGTACACCTACTCAGGACAAGGGCAGATTCCAGGAAATGGTTGATGCTATCCGTAAAGAATGCCCGGATGTTATCATTCAGCCTTCAACAGGCGGTGCAGTAGGTATGACAGACCTCGAAAGACTTCAGTCGACAGAAATCACTCCGACACCTGAAATGGCTACCCTCGACTGCGGTACCTGCAACTTCGGCGGAGATGAGATTTTCATCAACACAGATAACACAATCAACAACTTTGGCGATATCATGAAGCAAAGAGGCATCAAGCCTGAATGCGAAGTATTCGACAAGGGTATGATCGACCTCGCATTAAAGGCAGCAAAGAAGGGTCACATCGACTACCCTATCCACTTTGACTTCGTACTCGGCGTACAGATGACTGCAACTCCGAGAGACCTC
>JAEEGL010398750.1_pt1 | contig 22877 bp, 14 predicted proteins | sample 9134231 | NCBI WGS metagenome assembly JAEEGL01 (sample SAMN16246548, study PRJNA631951) | gut metagenome | biome: gut microbiome; feature: rumen; material: fiber-attached | host: Bos | place: Iran: Karaj | collected 2018-10 | reverse complement strand
CGGTAGCGCTCAAAAGCTGCCAAACGCGTTACACAAATCCCGCAGTTCCAAAGATTTTTTAGCGGTAGCGCCCAGAATGATGCCAAACGCGTTACACAAATCCCGTAGTTCCAAAGATTTTTTTGCGGTAGCGCTCGGGATGATGCCAAATGCGTTACACAAATCCCGTAGTTCCAAAGATTTTTTAGCGGTAGCGCTCTATATTATGTCAAACTCGCTGCGCGAGTTGACATAATATACATTATAGGACGTAAAATAGGGATCCGTTTAAGCCATTCAAAACCATCGAAAAAATGCATACCAAAGCAACTGATTTGGAAATTTAAATCAGGTTTTGAATAAAGCCGCATCACCACGGTTGGCAGAAACACCGATTTCGATCTGATTACCCTTACCATGCAGTTCGAGGCACATTTGCCGCGCCTGAATATGTACGCGCAATGCGATTGGCTGCAATACTTCAAATAAATAATCGGCAATTTGGGCGCACAGATTTTCCTGAAATTGCGGACGACGAGAAAAATGATCGATGACACGCGTAAATGATCCCAAACCGGCAATATGTTGATTTGGCAGGTAATCGATCTGAATCGTTCCGAAAAAAGGCACGAAATGATGCGCGCAAAAACTGTAAAATGGCAGGTTTTGCAGTGATACAAGATCATGGCTGTTTGTAGCCATCAGCATCATCTGGGGCGCGGATTCCGCCAAACCATTCATCCATGCGGCAAACAAATTCGCCGTATTTTTTGAACTTTCGTCGATATTCAGCTGTTCGCTGTTTTCCAGACCAAGTGCGGTCAAAAACTGTGCGAAATGATGTGCTGCGGAATCCAGGTCAACCATAAAACGCCCACTGCTCTACTTTGTTTAAAACACGTTTAATCTTCCTGCTGCTGAAACTTATTGGCTTCTTCGGCAGCTTCCTGACTTGTGTAACACTTCAAATCATAAGCATTAAAATATGGGTATGCCGTTGGGCATTGGTATGTTTTTTCCAATGTCTCCTCGCTGCACCCAATCCATTGCAAGCTGGCCAATCCCAGTATCGAAAAAATCAATGTTTTTTTCATATATTACCCCTCAAACCTTACAATCCCTGTGCTCTTGTCGTTTTTTGCCAATATTTGGGCATATACATCACACCCGTATTCAAATACAGCTGATCGCTTCGTCTGTAAATCCCGGTATCTTTTTTACCTGGACAAGTGCCCATGGTACTGCCTTTAAATGTGGCATATCGGTAATCAAATCCGCCTTTACCGGCACTGGATCCGCCCTGTGACGAGAAATATTTGAATCCGACGACATTCGAATTATAGGTGCTGTATTCTTTGCAATCCGAATCGAGGAAAGAAATGAAAATCACGGCATGTCCGGTTCCGCTCTCACGGTTGAGATTGAGCAGCGATCCGGGAATCAATTCTTCAAACGGCACATTCATGCCCATACCAAACAAGGTCACGGCATCACCGGATCCTTCGCATTTGTATTCGTGATTCACCCACATACAGGTGCGCATATCCCCAGCTCGCATGGAATACCAGCTTTTCCACGGAATATGCTCCCATACGGATTTATCCCCGGTTTCCTGAGCATACAAATCCATGGCGACGAGAATGGTCTCGGCGACAGCCGCCACACACATCGTCTTTGGCGCATACGGACCTTTGGGAATGGTATTGGATCCATACGCCAAATCATGTGTATATGCCGAATTGAGCTCATAGCCCTTCAAACCGTAATTCGTTTTTATCCAATTCACGGCTTTCAGTATGTAATCGTTAAACACGTGCTCATTGGTCAATGCAACTGGTCGTGTCTGAATATCGAGAAAATACTTACCCTTTTTACCGCCGAAAGAATCCGCGACGAGATAGTAGGTGCCGGGATCGAGTGTTTGCCAGATACGGCAATCATTTCGCGACACAACGACCGGATCGAGCGATGACAGCAAATGCAAATCGATATCTGTATTGGTGGGTTCGGGTTTTCGGATATTGGCATGGAATCTGGCGCGCTCTTTCAGCGTAAACTTGTAGATGTACTCTGGCCCGCTTTCCTTGATGCTCTCAAACCCGGGATAAGTCTCGAAAACACTGCTCGTGGCATCTGCAGTGCTTCGAACATCGGCCAAAACGAAATCAGCTGGCAGCGGATTCCCACAATTCACAAGGATGGGATCGGTCTTGGTGCCGGCATATTCAGGCATCACCTGGACATTCAGCGTATAGCTGCCCGCATGTGAATTCCCGTTATAAGTATCCGCAACAATCCAATACGTACCGGGATCGACAATCTGTGAAATGGCCTTATCATTGCGGTCAATAAAATCAGCCGCAGGAACTGTTTTGTCCGCGATATTTAAATTTCTGAGCAGATGCACATCGATGTCTACCCCATTCGGCCCTGCATCCAGCCAGATACTGATTTGTGATCGTTGTTCAATCGTGATTTTATAATAATATTCGGAGCCGCTTTCATTTTTGCTGGTAAAATTCGGGTAAAAATCGATGAGGCTGTTCGCAGACTGCGAGGTATCGCCCGAGTGTTTATATGTCGTCACACATGAGGTTTGGATGACAAAAGGGCTTTCCGGAGATCCATTGCCATTTTCTTGACATGCATTGGTTTTATCAAATGGGCAGCTATCGGAATCATCCGGGATTGTATCGTTATCAGAATCGACCACAATATTTACCGAACAGGCATCCCCAATGCCATCGCGGTTGCTGTCGGCCTGATCTGCATTCGGCGTATCCGGGCAATTATCGGATGTATCCGGAATCGTATCGCCGTCAGCATCCACAAGAACTGCGGTATCGCAGGCATCCCCCACGCCATCATGGTTCGCGTCCTCCTGATTGGGATTGGCCACTTTCGGACAATTATCGGTATCATCAGGAATCGTATCGTTGTCCAAATCCGTGATGATCACGGAACAGACATCGCCAATGCCATTGTGGTCTGTATCAGCCTGATCCGAATTCGGAATACTCGGGCAATTGTCCATATTATCCGGAATCGTATCACCATCACCATCGCGCTTATACGAATCTGTGCAGGCATCGCCAATACCATCATCGTTGCTGTCGGCCTGGCTATCATTAATCACAAACGGGCAATTGTCGATGGCGTCTGGAACGGTGTCACCATCCGAATCCAGGTTCGCTTCATCCTGCATGATACCACCGCTCGAAGGCAGATAATCCGGATTGCACATCACACCGCAATAGTCCGGATCACAATCGTTCTCATCACACGCCGATCCGATAACTTTCGTTTCAACTTCGGAACAGCTATTAATCGCAGCCATCAAGCCAGCAATCAGAATTAACCACAGATTCCGTTTTACAAAATGCATAGACACCTCCACAACAAACGCACCCATTTATAGCATAAAATCATTACATTTTCTACGAGATAGCGAGAAATGTGACAAAAATGGTAACCCAGCAATAAGCAACGTTTTGCTGTTACGAGTATTTATGTGGTTGCAGAAATGAGGGTGAGTGTCAGGGCCATCGCATTCTAAAATGCTTAACATTATTGTACTTTCAAAAAGCAGATGGATTCTTGAGATGCACACTCACGTCAGTTTTTTTCATTTTTTTATTGACGCAAACCAATCATAGGCGTAAAAGCCTGCCCGTTCGCTGGTTATACCAGAGAGCATTCCGGAGTGGCTCAGTCGGTTAGAGCGGGTGGCTGTTAACCACTAGGTCGGGGGTTCGAGTCCCTCCTCCGGAGTTTAAATCGCTGTTGACCTAGCAGCATCAATCTTGTTCCGGAGTGGCTCAGTCGGTTAGAGCGGGTGGCTGTTAACCACTAGGTCGGGGGTTCGAGTCCCTCCTCCGGAGCTCAGCGTCAGATGTTTCATCTGGCGCTTTTTTTGTTCTTGTTTCTTGTCGCGCGCTATCGGCTTTGCCGATACGCCGCGCCGGCGTCGCTATGGCCTTGCCATACGCGCCGCCCTCCCCTTTTTCCGGTTTCTCCGATGACCCCTTCAGATCCACGCATCGACGCCATACAGCAACATCTGGAAGCTGTCACCAATACCCTCTACAAACGAAAAGTCGTTGAAAACGACGACCATCAGCTCCTGATCGCCTGGCAAAACGAAGATACCAAAGTCGATTACCTCCTCCATATCATGAAGCTCAAATTTCATAGCTATCAAGTCGCTTTCGCCATACAAAAATACCGCGACATCGAAACCCGCTATGATGCCCGCCTCAGCGATATCGAGTTACGCCGTTTACTCGCCGATCCCATGCGATGCGTCCGCCTCATGCTCGGACAGGAATATGGCTTGTAAACCATAGCGTATCGTTGCGCATTTATTGCATTATTTACATTGCACAAATTATTACACAATACATTGATTTTGTTGTTAAATTTAGAAAATTAGCATAAATTCAAAATTAACAAATTTAACATCTAACCCATTGAATTTGTTGATATTTTGTTATTATAACCCATCATATAGGCCATTATCTACGTTCTACGCAAAGTTTTGCGTCATCAAAATATACCGCAACAATTTGATTAACCCATCATATAGGCCAATAACTACGCCTAAGGGAATCTCTGAACAATGCAGAACCTTGCTGGGGACGCGGGCGTCACGCCCGCGAAAAAACTAAGGATTGAAAAATGCTAAAGTGACAAACTGGCAAATTATTCAGAGATTCCCTAAGACAAAATCCCGTGTTATAAAATGTGCCGCAACAATTTGATTTTGTTTAAAAATCGTTAAAAACAGCACATAAAATGCGATACAACCAGCGTGTTATTGGCTACAACGCAGCATTCTCATTTCCCCTCTCATTTTTTGCCAGCCTTTTTTTGCCAGCCTATAGGCTGGCAAAAAAAGGGAAAAGAAGTGGGAAACGCTTTGATCCCCCGGTAGTTGCCTACGGCTCCAACCGGGGGCTATTGATATTGAACGCCGACGGCGTTCTCTGAAATTGGCTGAATCATTACAGCCGATAAGGGGGCTATCAATATTGAACGCCGACGGCGTTTGGCCCCCCCGGACGGCCTAAAGTAACGACCAAAAGTGCATAAGCCCTGCACAATCGCCGTGCAGAGCTTAGCGGACCCTCGATATGAATCGATTAAGTCAGTGTGACGCTTCTTTTGAACGAATGGTTCAAATACTCTTTCTGAATGACTTCGGCCATTTGTTCTGCGGTTGCGAAATGGTCGTAATCGACGCAAATCACCGGAATCACTTTCGAAATCGTTTCGATAAACGTCTGATAATGGCGATATAAATTGTTCAGATAATCGATGGAAATCCCGGATTCGACATTTCGGCTGCGCATATTGATGCGTTCCAGAGAACGCTCGGGTTTCACATCGAGATAGACGATAACATTGGGTTTGCACATGAAATTGCTCATGTACTGGAAAAGCTGACGATAGGTTCTGTAATCGCGCTCTTCCATCAGGCCGGATTCAGCGAGCATTTCGGCAAAAACGGAGTCTTCATAAATGGTGCGATCCTGGACTGCAGATTCACCGCGCCAAATGATTTCCTGGTGCTGTCTGAATCTCTGGGTGAGCAGATAAACCTGCATGGCAAAGGAATATTTTGCCGTATCGCGGTAAAAATCTTCGAGGTATTCATTAGTCTCTACGGGTTCATAGTAGGCTTTGATACCGAGGTGTTTTGCGAGTGAGGTGGCAAGTGTCGATTTGCCGGCGCCAATCATGCCTGCGATGCCGATAAATAGATTTTCCATAGTGCTCTGCCCAATCTGTGGGATAAATACGCATCCCGTTACAAAATCTGACCCTGAAATTGCCAGGATCGAAAAGTGAGATTTTTTTTATACGCCAAATCGCACAGGATGAAAAGGCAATGATAATGGCTTTAGACCGCACCCAAATCAGGGCGCGTATCGCACGGTCAGTGCGATAGCGGCCTGCCCGGGCCGTATCGTCGTCAGACGATAGGCCGGGGAAAGAAAAAACAAAAAATGATCAGAAATGCGTTTTGAAAATGGCCCAGAGGTTGTACAAGAAGCATGGGGAATGGTGTTGTACCTGATATTTGTAAAAGGTTTGAGCGCTCTGCTCTACCCCGACAAGGGCCGATTCCCGCAGTTCGCAATACCAATTCCGCGTTAAATGCTGTGACCCTGATTTTTGGAGGAGATCATGAAGGCGATCACGTGTAAAGGTAAACATGCAGAGCTTTGTCAGGCGATTGCAGGGGGGCATAAAGAAGACGCGCTGCAGATGATTTATGCATTTTTTCGCAGCGAGGATAACACGGATTCCTACTCGATCTCGCTTTTGACGATGGTGCGGGAACTGCTTGAAGAGGGGGACAGTGACGAGCTTTACAGGATGCGCATTCGGATGCGCAGCAGCGGCGATCGCGTTTTTATCAATATGGCGCAGTTTGTGTGGGCATTTGAGACCGGCGGATATCGCACTGCGGCAGAAACGCTGGCCGGAAAGTGCCTGTCGGAAATGTCCAAATTAAAGCGCAGCATGCAGGAATTTCTTGATGAAGAAGGCCTGTCAAAAGCGACCGAAATGGCGGGACTGCGCATTCGAGAGGCTTCGCGGATTCTTCGCCTGTATTTCTCGGCGGCAAAAGATGGCGAAGCCTGTGATAAGATTGACGAAATTAACCTCGAAATGACGCGTGTTTTTCTGTTCGCCAACAAAAGCGCCATGGCTGAGGATTTGATGAAAGCGGCGAAATGCGCAAACCGCAACGATGATACGATGATTCGTGACCGTTATTGTCGCGAAATCATTCAGTCGTATGCCGCCACGGTTGACAAAATCGAGCAGTCCAGTGAATTTTGTCGCGAAGATTATGAGATTTTGCCTGCAATTCAGTATGCCTGTGAAACGCTGGCAGATACGGATGATGCGCAACCCAAACTGCTCAAGCGCGTTCAGCGCATACTCGAAGACAAATAGAACTCGAATGCCCTGCTCACCCTCATCCCCAGAGTCGTCGCATTCTAAGAGGGCTGAACAGTTACGATAAAATGTAACAGTTCAGCCCTATACCAAGAACGCCATAGGCGCTCAATATCAATAGCCCCCGGTTGGTGCATAGCAACTACCGGGGGTTAAAGCGTTCTTTCCCCATTTCTCCACAATTTTTTGCCAGCCCAATGGGCTGGCAAAAATTTGGGAGGGGGAGAATAAAAAATGCCTCATCCCCCGACGTTGCCGGGGGCTATTGATATGCAAACCCTAGCGGGCTTATGTACGGCTGAACAGTTACGATAAAATCCATTTTTATAACTACAAAACTTGAGTATGCACAGAAAAAAATGATAGAATGACAAGATGCGTCAAAAAGGCGCACATTCGGAATGAGCAGGAGCTGTAATCTTCATGGAGGAAGTGAATGGCGCTTCAATGGACTGGAGAATTGCGCAAGATTGTTGAGAGCGCGGAACGAGATGCATCCCGCATGCATGTTCGGATCAATTCGGCGTTATTATTGCGCAGCATGGTAAAAAACACGGGGACAGTGCAAGAACTGTTGATTTCTGTTGGCGTAACACTTGAACGTCTCGAAGACGGCCTGAGAAATCTTCCGCTAACCCCCGAACACATCGATACGACACAGCATCTTTACGAACATGCGGCGCGATTGACTGCATGTGCCCGAAGCGAATCGATTTCAACCTTCCAGGTGCTGATGGCGATGTTTAGCTTGCCATGTATGGCTCAGAATCTGCTCAAGGGACTGCATATCGACCTGGACAATCTGAAACGGCTGATATACGAGTCTGTCGAATCCAGTGTTCAGACGGTTTCTCGCACGAGCTCACAGCATGCCATGAATGCAGTCGCCGTTCAGTGTAAATCGACTGTCATGCGGCCAACGACCTATATCGAACCCCAGCCTGCAGCCAGTTTCGGTTTCGACGATTTACACGATGAAGTATCACTGGGATCCTCGCCAAAACGCAATAAACGCCTGCTTACCCCGGGTGAAATTGCGCAGATCAAACAGCCAGCACAAGTTGCCAAATCGGATAGCCCCTCGCGATCGACTTCTGCATCCTATCGCACCACATCTTCACGGGAAATGCAGCAATCGACGACACTTGATCTTGCCCGGCGACTTCAGCAGAAAAAAAGTCAGACAAGTGAAGCTGCAGAGGCACGGAAATCGTCTCAAAATACAAGTGTTCAAACGAGCGACAGGCCAAGTGTCCAGATGCAGCTGCCTTTCAAATCAACATCTGATGCGCATACAACGGAAACCGCTGATTCCGTTCAGCCTGAGCATGCCGAATCTGCAGCACCAACGCCATCTTCCGGCGATGCAGAACAGGAGCATACCGATGTAACACCCATTCTCGTCCTTTCGCCGGATAGTCCTGCCAAATCATCCGAAACACCATCTAAAACCATGCCGATGTCCAAGAGCCGCACGCTTGCGCCGATCGTCACTCGCGCCAATGCTCAGGCTTTGAACACCTCGGGTTCCGTTTTGTCCCGAAAGCCCGGAGCTAAATCGCGGGAAATGGCCGACTTCAATCCTTTCGACCTCTCGAAAGCCAAGTTCCCTATGCTCAGCACCTATGGACGTAATCTGCTTGCCGAAGCCAGAGCCGGACGTCTCGATCCCGTTATCAATCGCGAAAGCGAAATCGAACAACTCGTCGATGTACTCAACAAAAGACGCAGCAATAATCCAATACTCGTCGGAGATGCAGGCGTCGGAAAAACAGCCATTATTGAAGGACTCGCCCTGAAAATGGCGCAGGAACAAGCGCCTCATGGCCTGGAAAAACATACGATTATTGCACTCGATTATGGCTCCATTCTATGCGGTACACAGCTTCGCGGAGCCGTACAGGAACGCATCAAAGCCATTAAAAATGAAGTCAATAGTGCTCGGGGACATATCATCCTGTTTCTGGATGAAATACATCATTGGCTTTCCAACTCTTCGAGTGATCCCAACGCCGATGCCGCGCAGGAACTCAAGATGGCTTTGTCCAGAAATGAACTGATGTGCATTGGCGCTTCAACCCCCATGGAACTCAGACGCGCATTCAATGCCGACCCAGCGTTCGAACGACGCTTCGATTTTATCGAAGTCAAAGCGCCAGACGCTGATACTTCCATTCGAATCATTCAACAGGGCATCATCAAACAATACGAAACGCATCATAACGTCACATACGAGCCCGAAGCCATTCGACAGGCTGTTCGCCTTTCGGAACGCTATATTCAGGAACGCGCTCTGCCCGACAAGGCCATTTCTGTACTCGATCGCGCCGGCAGTTTCTGTCAGCGATCCGGTGATCAGGTCGTCACCCCAAAACACGTCGCCCAGGTGATTTCGCTTATCGCAGAAGTCCCCATCGATCGACTCCTGATGACCGAAAAACAAAAATTAATGAATATGGAGAGCATTCTTGGCAAACGCCTGATCGGACACCAGGAAAATATCGCCAAAATTTCGACCGTAATCCGTAGAAATCATGCGGGTTTCGGCGCTCAAAGACCAATCGGCAGCTTCCTTTTTTTGGGACCGACCGGCGTCGGAAAAACCGAAGCCGCTAAAGTGCTTGCCGATTACCTGTTCGGTTCGCCTAAAAATATCGTTCGCTTCGATATGAGCGAATTTATGGAGCAGCACTCTGTTGCCAAGCTCATCGGCGCACCGGCCGGTTATGTTGGCTTCGATGATGGTGGTCTGCTCACCGAAGCGCTCAGAAAACGCCCATATCAAATCGTACTCTTCGACGAAATCGAAAAAGCACATCCCGATATCCTCAATATCATGCTCCAAATCCTCGACGAAGGCCGATTAACGGATGCCAAGGGCAGACATGTCAGCTTCGCAAATACCGTCATCATCATGACAAGTAATCTCGGCGCACAGGAAGTCGCTCAGATGAGTCAGAACGGTATCGGTTTCGCTGGAAAAGAACAAAAACTTTCGAAAGAAGATGCTGAAAATATCATTCTAAAAGCGGCAAAGTCCCGTTTCTCACCAGAACTCTGGAATCGAATTGAAGAAAAACTCATCTTCCATCCGCTCACCCGCGATCAGGTCGAAAAAATTGCCCATCTCCTCCTGATGGATTCCAGCAAAAGACTTAAAAACGACAAATGCATCGATATGTCTTTTGATGAAATCACCCTTATCCCGTACCTCATCAAGAATGGTGGTTTTGATCCAAGCTACGGCGCTCGCCCCATGCGCAAGACGATACAATCGCTCGTCGAATCCCGCGTCGCTGAATGGATTCTCTCTCACGACGATATGCCCAAAGAACTCTATGTTTGCCTCAAAAATAACGTCGTCACAGTCGAGGAAATCGATCCAAAGTTTTAATAATCGCCAGATACACCATAGGCGCGCACGAATCATGTAAATCATTGCTATCCGAAGGATCCTTTCTGATCCTTCGGATTTTTTTAGCTGTGTTTAACCTGGGTGGATATCGCTTTCTTCCCCGATGTCGGGAAGTTCAGGCTTATAGCTTGTGGCTTATAGCTTGTAGTTGTCTAATGATCACTATAAGCCATAAGCTATAAGCCAGAAGCCGTAAAGCAATCGACTCTGCATTTTAATATCTATGATCGTGAAACAGAGCCTTTTTTATTCTGTGCATCATCAAAATTTTGCCACACCACAAATCACGTGTATTTTTTCGCATCGAGTGATGGCAAAATTCATACAACGAAAATTTCGTCATCACTTTAAATAAATTATCGATTTTATGCCAGTGTAAGTGATTAATTACTCATCGAAGTTAAATGTTCACTTATTTTCATTACGTAAACAAATTATACAACATTTCTAATTAAACACAAGTTGGTTTGTTCATGTATAAATATTATACTGAACATATAAAATTACACGCATAAAAACGTGACAATAAACGACCCTAATGTCGATTTTACCGTACTCCCGAAAACCGCTCTATACCGGTTGAATGGTTACGATTTTATCGATGTAACGATTTTTGTAATGCTTCCGCGTAAATCGACTGTTCTTTTTCAAATTCAAATTTAAAGTCGATTTTTTCGAGTCTTTTTTTCTTGTGCATTACCTGGTCTTCGGAAGACATCCCAAGCAGCTGGAATGCCAATGCACTCACTTCATCGGAGAAATCTTCCGAATCACAACAACTGTCAACGATACCAACGTATTCTGCATGGTCGGCATCGATCCATTCACCGGTTTCGATGATGCGCTTGGCATAATCCAAATCTTTTGCCAGATGATGTGCCCAGGTATACCCTCCGGCTCCAGGAATTATCCCAAGTCTTTTTTCTGGAAAACCAAATCGCGCATTGGGAGAAGCCAAAACAAAATCTGCAGCCAGACACATTTCAACGCCTAACCCCAGCGCAATCCCATCCACGCAGCATACAATCCAAAATGGCACTTCCCTAAACCGATGAATCACCTCACGCTGGTGATTGACGTGTGACAAAATGGCTTCGCAGCTCCAATTCTCTCGCTCTTTTTGATCAGCACCAGCCGAAAAAATCGGTTTATGATTCGGTGATATTTTGTCACTTTCGATAGAAAGCACTCGAATTTCGTCGGGAAACCGCGATACGCAATACGATAACAAATCGTCCATTGCTTCGACGGCTTCTTTCGAAAAAGCATTCACCTTACCGATGTCCATACGCCAATGCGCACAATTCAGGTGATCAACGGATATATCAAATTTCATTCTACCCTACCCTCTGGCTAACGGTCAAAACTGAAAATATCAACGCGGTCGCCATATATAACTATTCAGCTCTATGCTCTTTTTGACGGCTTGCGCCGTAAGCACATTATTTGCGCGGCTACGCGCCGCAGGCGGGCAGGGGACGTGCCACCGCGCACGCCCCCTAGCGTCCACAGTTCGCAATATCAAATCCGCTTCGTCTCTCGCGCATGGCGCTTCGACTTGCGCATTTGATTTGCTCACTGGCCTCTCCATTCGCGCCATTCACCGGATGGCGCGAATCGAGAGGCCCCCGCCGATATCGTGTCTGCGGGATAGTCATTAGCTCATCACGACGGCCTGCGGCCGTAATGCTTAGGTTCTGCGCAGATACACATATCACGTATAAAGTCAAGCTTAGGGCTGAATCGTTACTGTTTTACTTTTTTCTCTTTAGGAGATGCGTTTAAATGAGCCAGGATAAAAAACTGACGATAGCGTTAGCCGGTAATCCGAACTGCGGCAAAACGACTATATTCAATGCGCTTACTGGGGCCAATCAACATGTTGGCAACTATTCCGGCGTGACTGTCGAAAAAAGAGTAGGCGCTTTTAAACACAACGATCGCGAAATCGAGGTGATTGATCTCCCCGGTACCTACTCGCTGAACTATCATTCGCCCGAAGAACGCGTGGCGCAGGAAGAGTTGCTCAGTGGCAAAGTCGATTTGCTGGTTGCTATAGTAGATTCTGGAGCACTTTCGCGATCACTCGTATTCGTTGCGCAGTTGATGCAGCTCAATCTGCCCATGGTTCTGTGCCTGAATATGTGGGACGAAGCAGAAAAAGCAGGTTTGCAGCTGAAACTTGATGATATGCGCAAGTTGCTTGGTATGCCGGTTATCACAACGGTTGGTTCGCACAGCAGAGGCATCGATGAACTGAAGGCCGCAATCGTCGGTGAACCGCAGATTCCTACAAGCCATCTGCGTTTAGGCGAACATGCGACGAACGCAATTAACGCGATTAAGGCTAAATTTCCTGAATCCCTGAACCTTTATCCCGATTGGGTGGCGACCAAACTGCTCACAGGCGATGAAAAATACACAGAAGAAATCAAAGCATTAAAAGAGGGTGGGGCGATCCTGGAAACGGTTGCAGCGGAACGCAATCACATCGAATCCGATACAAAAATGGATATCAAGCAGTACATCACCGAGCAATACTATGGATTTGCCGACGGACTGCTCAAAGAAGTGACCATTGCCAAAGAACGCGCAAACGCTCGCGAAATGAGCGATAAGATTGATAAGTGGCTTGCGCACCCGATTCTTGGGCTTGTATTCTTTCTCGTGATTATCTGGTTGCTTTTCCAGCTCACATTTACCATTGGCCAGTTCCCCATGGACTGGATCGATGCCGGTTTTGAAAAGCTCAAGGGATTGTGTTCGGGTTGGCTAGAAAGCGCGCCAACTGCCAAGAGTCTCATCGTCGACGGTATTATCGGCGGCGTTGGCGGCGTACTCGTCTTCCTGCCCAACATCATCATTCTGTTCCTTGGTTTGTCGTTCCTCGAAGATACCGGTTATATGGCCCGTACCGCATTTTTGCTCGACAAACTCATGCATGCGCTTGGTCTGCATGGTCGTTCGTTTATCCCGCTCATTACTGGATTTGGTTGTTCTGTTCCCGGCATCATGGCAACGCGTACCATCGCTGGTGAAAAGGAACGTCTTACGACGATGTTCATCGTGCCGTTTATGAGCTGCGGCGCTCGCGTTCCCATCTGGCTTCTCCTGGTTCCCATTTTCTTCCCCGAAGCCTGGCAGGGCACAGCGATGTTTGGCATCTATTTGGTCGGCGTGATCGTTGGCCTGTTCGTCGCATTCATCCTGCGCAAAACGGTCTATAAAGGCCAGGAAGATCCATTCGTTATGGAACTTCCGCCATATCGTTTGCCAACTCTCCGCGCGATTTTGATGCACATGTGGGAACGTTCCTGGCTCTATCTCAAAAAAGCCGGTACGATTATTCTCGCGCTTTCCATTGTACTTTGGGCGCTGGCCTATTTCCCTCAGCTCGACGAACATAGCGAAGAAATCTATACAGCCGAAGCTGCAGAACACATCAAGGCCGAAGAGGGTGGTGCTGATTTGAGCGCAGCATACGAATCCTACATGAAAGCGAACCCTGAAGCTAAATTTGAGGATGATTCCGAGTTTGCACAAAAAGTTGCAGAATTAGTCAAAGCCGCCGGTCTCGATCCCAAAGACGATGACAAAGCGGTCGCCGAAAAAATCGAAGCAATCACTAAAAAATTTGAAGCCGAGAATCCCGAACTTTTCGCAGATGGCCAGGCTTACGATACAGCCAAAGAATATGCGACCAAGGTTAAAAACTACCTCGATGACAAACAACTCGAAAACTCCTTGATGGGCACCATCGGCAAAGGTCTGGGCGTTATCTTTAAACCCCTCGGATTCGACTGGAAAGTTTCTACCGCTGTGATTGCATCACTCGCCGCAAAAGAAGTATTCGTCTCACAAATGGGTATCGTCTACTCCCTCGGCGGAGAAGTCGATGCCGAAGCCGAAGGCGATGAAGGCGCAGCCTCTTTACGCGCTGAACTTCGCGCACAATATTCCACGCTCCAGGGTATCTGCCTGATTCTCTTTATGCTTTTAACTTCACCTTGCATTGCATCGCTCGCCGTTGCCAAGCGTGAATCCAACTCCTGGAAATTCGCCCTCGCGCAATTCTTTGGCATGTTTGCCATCGCCTGGATACTCGCAGCGATTGTATACGCAATTGGTAGTTTGATCGTTTGATAATACTATAAATGCGGATCTCAAAATCGCAACATTATGCGCTTAGACGCCGGAGATGAATGAAATGAACGCAGAAATGATAATTGTATTATTGATTGTATTCGCTGCGTTTGCTTATGTCGTTGTGACATTGGTTAAGAAATATAAGCGTCTGAGCGCCCCGGCAGACAAAGGTGGCTGCAGCGGAAACTGTGGCCACGATTGCTGCAACTGCCCCTTTAGCAAATCTGCACTCGAAAGAAGGCAAAGTGCCCAGAAAAAGGATCGCGGTTGCGGCTGCGGCTGCTGCGGTGGCTAAATATCGAATATAACATTCGCCATATTGGTGCGTGTCTATGCCTTTGGCATACGCCACGCCAGAGCCGCGCGGAACGCACGGCTCTTTTTTTGTGCGTGTCTATGCCTTCGGCATACGCCACGCCAGAGCCGCGCGGAACGCACGGCTCTTTTTTTTGTGCGTGTCTATGCCTTCGGCATACGCCACGCCAGAGACTCGCGATCCGCATGTATTCCAATGCAGCGTAGCCCCGGGAAATCGTGAATCATATAATCAGCCCTGCTAAAATCTATAATATTTGATATCAAACCCGAATTCTTCCGGAATTGCGGGGATTTCGTTCGATTGTATATTTGTGATTTCGATGCCGTAGCTGTTATTTTCGATGGCAGGCAGTAATCGTTCGATATCGTCGGGAGCGCCCTGGACTTCGAGTTCGACGCGTCCGTCGGGGAGATTTCGGACCCATCCGGTGAGATTGAGTGCTGCGGCAGTTCGAGCGGCGCGTCGTCTGAATCCGACGCCCTGGACATAGCCTTTGACGATGTAGTGGATGCGTTTCATAAGCGAGCTGGCAGAGACGCGCGGTCCGCACGTCTCTCAGCGAGCGTGGGGGGCGTTCGATAAAAGAATCGCGAGGCGTATGCGCGCAGACCGGCCCTACTCCAAACCCTCCCCAAAGGGGAGGGGCTTATAATCCGGGCCGAGTCGAGCACATAGCCGAGCGGCCGGGGCGTATGCGCGCAGCGCATAGCCCGGCGACAAAAAAGAAAAAGTATAGAATATCCACGGTTGAAGCGATGAATATCTATTCAATGATGATGCAGTTTGCGGGACAGGTTTCGGCGGCTTCGCGGACGTCTTCGATGGTAGCGTTGGGATCTGTAATGATTGCCTGGTCATTTTCGTTGAAGGCGAAGATTTTGTCGTTGATGCCGATGCATGCGCCGCAGCTGAGACAGCGGCTGGAGTCGATACGCGGAATTGGCAGTGCTGGTGCGGGTGTGGGCGTATTTTTCGGTTCAGGTTTTCCGGTTTGGACGACGGTATCGCCGGCTAGTCCTTCGATGTAGGCGGTTTCGTCGCGTGTGAGGTTTGCGGGATCGTCGTCGTCGTGGATTTCGAGATCGTTATTGAGTTCGGCGATGATGGCATCGTTGCATGCGGTGAGTGTTTCGGCGGTTTTGAGGAGAATTTCGCGGGCGTTGTCGAGTTTTTTCGAGAGCTGGCTGGTGATGCGTTTTGATGATTCGATTTCGAGTGCGTGTGCATTTTCGCGGGATTCGGTGGCGAGCTGGATTTGAGCCTGTGTGGACATGGAGAGCTCGCGGAGGGTTTTCCAGCGCTGCATGCGGTCGATGCAGGCGTTGGCGACATCGCGGGTCATGATGCATTTTCGCAGGTTGGAGTCGATGACGCCCCAGATGAATGGGATGCGGGGCCGGTCGAATGTAGGATTTTTGAGGAATTCGCTGATTTCGACGAGTTCATCGTTCCAGGCTTCGTCGGGGAGGATGCGGAAATATCGATGGTAACCCGGGGCGAGTGCGAGTGCGTGGGCGAAAGTGAAGGCGCTTTGCATTTTGTGGGTCTGGCCGTTTGCGTCGGTGTATTGGTATTCGCGGATGGGCCATGGGGTGTCGATTTGTGGATTTCCGTCGACGTTGAATCGTTCGACGCGAGTGGCGCCGATGCTGGGATCGTATTGGAATACGGGGGCTGTGCGTCCGCAGTGAGCGGCTTCGAGCTGTACCCGGGCGGGGAGACGCCAGTCCCATGTGGGGCATGTGACGATGCTGAGCGCGGGTCGCAGCAAGCGATTCATGCGATTGAGGCAGGAAATGAGGTGTGCGGGGCGGGCGAGTGTGGATTGAGAGACGACGGCTTCACGGTAGGCGGTGGCGAGGTAACTGAAACCGGGATTGTAACTATTATCGCCGGGGATGTTATTGGTGCCCATGGCTTCGGCAGTGGATTCGCTGACGAGGACGTCGATGGGTTTTCCGGAGCGCATGATTCGGGAGAGTTCGGTGAGCTGGCTGTAGATGCGTTCGCTCGTTTCGGCGATGCAGATGACGGGCATCAGACGGAGTTCTTCTTCGGACAAATCCTGCCAGGTGAAGTGTTCGAGAATGTCGCCGTGATAGTCGGGATCGTAGGCGTTATCGAGATCGAGGCGTGCAACGCGCATGGCTTTGAAGGCTTCGACCATGCGCTGGCTGATGGCGCTGTAGAGGCCTGCGGCAATGGCGATGGGTTCCTGGTGTTTGATGAGACGGACGCGATCGTAGGTCGATTTGACCTGGATTTGAGGCGGGTAGGTGAAGATGAGATCGTCGGAAGATTTGAGGGCATCGAGGAATTCTTCGAGGGACTTGAGCGACTGATACATGCGGTTGATGCGTTCGGGGGCATGTTGCTTGTGTCCGGTGTGTCGATGTTGTAAATCGCTTGAGATTTCGGTGGTATTGAGGAGTTCTGCGGCAGCGGGACCGAAGGCATCGTTGAGTGCTGAGGCGGATGTACCGATGGGGCCGTATGCGTCGTCGACGCGCAGCGCATCGCGCAATTGTGTGACCAGGCTTCGGATTTCGGCGCGGACATCGCGCATGCGGCTGCGGCGCGCTGCGCGGACCGAGAGTACATAGAGATCGAGCAGGGTATGCGGGCTGAGTCCGACGATGACGCTTTCGGGATCGAGTGAACGAATGAAATCGCGGATACCTGCGAGTGTTTTGGGGTCAAATTGGGGATTATCCGAGATTTGATCGAGCACGAGGCTGAGCGTTTCTGCGGCATTGGTGATGCGCATGGATGCGCTTGTGACCTGTTCTGCCGTTTGGATGAACCTGTCGAGCGCTTCATCTGTAAAAGGCGGTTTTTGAGCGAAATGGTTGTAGAGCGCGGTATCGAGGCTGGTGGTCTGGAGCTCGGGGTTGCCTTTGACGATGGTAGCAATGATAGGATAATCGCGGTATTTCGCGAGGTCTTCGAGGTATGGATTGAGTTCCGGCGGGCGGATCGAGAGACCGGGTAACGGATGATGGCTGGCATCAATCGATTGTCCGCGGACAAAGAAATTGCGTATAATCGCTCGCCATGCATGCTTATCGACTTTATTGGATGAAGGGGGATTGAGATGCGGTAGTTTGATTTGCGGCGCAAAATAGGGATCGAAAGCATCTGTGCGGTCGATGGAGCGATCGACCTCGTGGATGGCATGGATTCCGGCGGTGAGCCGATCGAAGGCTTTGGGCGCGTAAATCGGCTGCAGTTTTGAGAAATCGAGCGCATCTTGTGTGTATTTCTGCACAACCGCCAGCAGTGCGCCATGAACGGCGTATGCGCCATATCTGGCGTTGGCGCTGTATTCATCGAGCAGACTTGCGGAAATACTGAAAACGGCGATGTGCTTTTGCTCGATTTGTTGTTTCATGTGAGGCGTAAAGAGTGGCCAGATCGAGGCTTGTTCAACGGTTCTGCCCAGAACCAGAATGGATCCGCCGAAGCCGACGTGATCGACGATATCGGGAATATCGATGATTCCTGGGTGCGAGAGAAACAGAATATCGATATCGCGGGTTTGTGGCTGAAGGAATTGGGTGCGCTGTGATTCATAGCCCAGGGTGCTGATGATCGGATGCGGGCTGTGGGTTTCGAACGCAGAGAAACCGGCAGTTTGCGCGAGATTTGCGGCGAGGTCGTAGAGCAGACCACGGCTCATCTGGCCGCTTGGGGCGGCACCGATGACGATGGATTTGTCGGCGTGCTGTGTGGATGAAATCGCGGTTTCGAGCGCATCTGCGGTGATTTCGGGATGCTGCAGCAATGATATGAGTTTTTCGAAGCGATTGGGGCGGGTCGTGGGAATATATAAAATGTTTGGGTCGTAGTCGGCTGCGGCATCGTGGACTTCGTGCAGACCCGCGATTAAATCGGATTGATCGGCAATGAGTTCATCGTCGAGAACGACGAGTGCGCGCTGATCGCGGGTTAAATCCAAAACGCGTTTGACTGGGAATGGCCGGATGAGCGCGATATCGATCGTGCCAGCCGGAATCTGGTGATCGCGCAGAAATTGTGCGAGTTTTTGTGCGGTTTGGATGAATTTTCCACGCGCAATAAAGCAGATGCCGCTGCTGGTGAGATTTTGCGGCTTTGCTGCAGAAATCGGATAATCAAAGGCTTTTGAAAAAGAATCGAAGCTATTTTGAACGGCGTCGACGATATCGGAATCTTCGAGAGAACTAGGTGCATTGGAATTGAGCGTGCTGATGGCGTCGAGCATTTTTCGCGAAGGCAGATGCACGAATTCGAGACTTTTGGAGAGCACATCATCGATGGTGCAGATGCCGGGGATATTGAGTTTTGCTGCGATATCGTGTGCGATGATGCATTGATAGACGGCATCCTGTGCAGAGGCTGCATGCAGTTCGAATCCGAGCCGGATATCGATGGGTTCGAGTGTGCCGCGTTCGCGGTGATAGACCAGGGTTGAAGGACGCGCAGGCAGCACGATTTCTTTGGCCGGATTATCGGCGAGCAAAGCGGCTGCGCGTTGCCCAATCAGGGAAAAGCCCTCGGCTTCTGCGACGCTGAAACAAGCGCCAGCGCGGCAAATCAAAGACTCTGTCATGTTAATCAGACGGCGTGTCGATCGTACCAGACATTGATCTAAAAGCTCAATCGATTCCATAATATCCCCATATCGTGAATGAAATTCTGTCTTCGTTGATGTTTTTTGACAAATCAACAACCAGAAGAAGCAGACGGCAGACATTTAACGCTTTATATGATTGACGTCCACAGTGGCGTTTTGTTTTTCTGGTATTTTATTGTTATGGCGTGTACAAGAATATGGGTGCGATTGCGCACATAAACAGGATGTGATTGTTGGGAAAATAATAATGCAGCGAGTAGGACAGTTTCCGGGGTATACCGTACAGGAGGTATTGGATTCGCCTCGATATTACGAACGATTTTTGGCTACGGATGATGTGGAACCGAATCAATTTGTGATCATCCGTTCACTGAGTCGGGAGCTGTGTCATACCGTAGAGCTGCGGTTATATTTTCAGGATGCTTGTCGTAAATATGCGCATGTGCGCCTGGATGGCCTGATTCCGATCAAGGAAATTGGTCAGAGCCGGACGCATGGCGTTTTTGTCGTTTTTCCGCTGAATTTTTCGTATCTGACATTTGGTTCAATCGCTGCACTTGCGCATTCCGGTAAAATATTGGCCAATGCATCATTTTATACGTCCATTCTTCTGGAAACCGTGAAGGTCCTGAAATCTGCACATCAGCATCAGCTTGAGCATTATTCGTTGCTGCCATCTGATATCCATGTGTCGATGGATGGCGATGTGTATGTGGTGGGTTATTCGGATGCGATGATGCGCCGCCGTTTTCATTTCGAGACCGAGCTGGATGAGAAATACAGCGCTCCGGAATGGCGTCGTCACGAAACGCTTGGTGTTGAAAGCGACGTTTATGCGATAGGCGCATTGCTGTATCAGGCGCTGACCGGTGAATTTCAGCCGGATGAATGGGAACCGCGCTGGATGGGGATGATGGACACGCTGAATCGTGCCAAAATTCCTGGAGAATCCTTGCAGACCGCGCTGAACTTTTTTGAGCATACACTGGCAGAGCGCGTGCAGCAGCGCTATAGCTCATATGAACAGCTGGAGCAGGCATTATCGCAGTTGGCCATTGAATTTGGCAATCCGGTTCCCCGCGAATTGCGCGCGGATGTTTTGAAATATGAGTTTGATGATTTTCCGCCGAAACGTGAATTCAGCGCAGAAGCTCGCAATGATGCGACACATAGTGAAGTCGTTCGCAATGATGTGATCAATCTGATAACCGGTGAATTGCCGGTACTATCTGCAGAATTGTCAACGCGCGGGCCAGATGGATCTGTTTCGTCGATATCTGCCAGATTCATGCGCAACAGCTCGGATCTTCAGAGTGGGGTCGTTTCATCCATACAGGATGAGGCTCTGTGTGAAACGATAACGTCGACGCCCGAAGGCATGGAAACCAAGATCCTGCATAAGAGCTCCGGGAGTTTCAGAACTGTCAGCCCTAATCTGAGATCCAGTATTACGGTAAGCCCGCTGCAGATTTTGGCGCGCTCTCGCTATCAGATACTCGATTTGCTCGGTACCGGTGGCACAGGAACGGTTTATAAGGTTCTTGATACGACGCTCACCGAAGTGCTTGCGCTCAAAGTACTCAAGCCAGAGCTGGTGTCCGATTCTGCATGGTTGCAGCGATTTAAGCGCGAGCTGAAAATTGCGCGGGATCTGGAGCATGAATATATCCTTCCTGCCTATCATCTCGAACAGATGGATGGCCTGTATTTCTTTACGATGCGCTATATTCAGGGGCGCAATCTGAGCGAGATTCTCAAGGATACGGATAATAACCTGTCGTTGGTTATGACGATGCGGATTTTGTGTGCGATTGGTGAAGCGCTTGTTGCTGCGCACGATCACGGCATTATTCATCGCGATATCAAGCCGGCGAATATCATGATTGAAGAGGAAACCTGTCATCCCTATTTGATGGATTTTGGTATTGCCAGCGCGCCCGATAACAATTCGCTGACTCTGGCAGGTCAGGGCATTGGTACGCCAAGTTATATGGCTCCTGAGCAGTCCCGTGGTGATGTGATTTCGGTTCATGCCGATATTTATTCGTTCGGTGTCGTTTGTTACGAGTGTTTTACCCATAAATTGCCCTATTCTGGCGCAACGCCAATCACCATCTATACCGCACAGCAGTCTGGGGAATTCGAGCCGATTCGCGACATCAATCCGGAAGTGCCGGAATCCCTTGCAAATCAGATAGAATCCTGTCTTTCACCGATAGTCGGCAATCGCCCCAATTCCATGAGAGTTCTCGTGGATACATTCAATACGGCCCTGAATCGGTTTTATAGCTAGAAACTAGGAGCGAAACATGGAAAAACCAAAGGTAATCTGTATCGATCTCGATGGTGTGCTCGTCGATTTGCACTATGGTCTGGTCAAATTATTTGGGGATGATCCCGAAAAATACAGCGAAGCACAATGGGCCGAAGTCGGCGAATGGGGACTGTCGATTCCCAAAGGTGATTTCTGGGGCCGTGTACGTTCACAGGGCATCCAGTGGTGGCTGAATCTGCCCAAATTGCCGTGGACGGATGAATTGTGGGAAGCCTGCAATGCGACAGGTGCAACCTGCGTGATTCTGACGACACCTGCGCCATTTCCCGAGTCATCGTATGGCAAGTGGCAGTGGGTGAACGATCAGCTTCACACCAATAATATTCTCATCGGTCGCCCCAAGGAAATCTGCGCGCAAGAGGGCACATGGCTCATCGACGATCGCGCAGGTTATGGTCCGCGCTGGGAATCGCGCGGCGGCAAGCTGCTTTCGCTCAAACGCCCGTGGAATCCCGAAGGCCTCGATATCGCAGAAATTCTCAAAATCCTTCGTGAGGCCAAATCATGAGCGCAGTCATTCTGGATGGTAAAGCTGTCTCGGCCTCGCTGCAGGCCAGTATCCGCGAACAGGTCGAATCCCATTTTACGCCCGAAACCGCGCCACGCCTTTGCGTGATTCTGGTTGGCGAAAATCCGGCAAGCGCAAGCTATGTGCGCACAAAATGCAAAATGGCCGAAAAACTCGGTTTCCGGCACGAGGTGTTCCATTTCGACGAAAATGTTGCCCAGAGCGATGTCGAAGCCCGCATAGATGCTTGCAATGCCGATCCCGAGTGCGATGCGGTTTTCGTGCAGCTGCCTTTGCCCAAACATCTCGACAGCGTTGCGCTGCCGAATCGCGTCCGCGCCGACAAAGACGCCGATGGCCTCACCCGAGCTGCTATGGGCGCATTATTGCTCGGTGAAACCAATGCGTTTCAGCCCTGCACGCCACGCGGTATCATCACATTGCTCGACGCTTATCACCTCGATTTAACGGGCCTCGATGCCGTCGTTATCGGCCGCAGCAACATCGTCGGCAAACCCATGAGCCTGATGCTGCAAAAGAAAAACGCAACCGTCACGATGTGCCACACCCGCACCCGCGATCTCGAAT
>JAEEGL011563462.1_pt1 | contig 22879 bp, 8 predicted proteins | sample 9134231 | NCBI WGS metagenome assembly JAEEGL01 (sample SAMN16246548, study PRJNA631951) | gut metagenome | biome: gut microbiome; feature: rumen; material: fiber-attached | host: Bos | place: Iran: Karaj | collected 2018-10 | reverse complement strand
CCTTCTTCAAATGCATCGGGGAGTCGGAACATTGCCTCCCTTGATTCAAATTTGACCGTGCAGAACTCCTCATCGGCAACAGTGACGGTTCCTTCTCCCAAAGAAGGGTGAATGACGGAATCACCGGGTTTCAGAATCACTTTTTCCATTGGGAGAATCAGTGTTGAAGTGGCTGGTAGCCAAATGAGTCATTTCGCAAGGAAAGCATGCTTGCCAGACGATCGATATCAAGCACTTCTACGTGATTGGCCAGAGCCTCGGATTCGGCTTCCGGAGACAGTTTGGCCGAAGTAATGTAAATTGCCTTCTCCTGGCGATGCCTTTTTTGGAAACTAATAAGCCACTTGACTTTCCTAAGGTCTGAAGAATAGTTGCTTTGATTCTCCTGCACGGCGAATATGGCGTAGGATGTACCAAAGCGAGATCCCGTCATAGAGGCATATCCAACATCTGGATCAGAATTCGTTTCAATACTCTTGAAGCCTTGCCCATGAAGCATCTGGATAGCCAGAGTGCGGAACTCTTCAGGGGTAAGCTTGAGTAGTTCTGAGACGGTCTTGACCTCAATCAAGTTCTCGGGCTTTTGTACGTTTGAAACGGGGATTTCTGTAGAGATGCTGATGCTCTCCCCTTTCGATTGGGAGATACGGGCGAGCTGTTCTTGAAGCTCTCTAACCGCATCCTCTAATCTGTCAATTCGATCAAATAAGTCTCCCGGGTTACGTGGATTGAAAACATGTCGGTCGTTCCTAACCTTCTCTCTCTCCCCGTCTGGACCGGGTAAGCTTGGCGCCTCGAAGGAAGTGGATCCCAGTTCGATCCTTGATTTCTCAGAATAGCTTTTGTCTATTACAATTGAAGTGATTTTCTTCCCCGTCGGGAAATCAGGATAATGAATAACAATATTCCCTCTTGTGCCTTTGAAAAGAGTATGGCCATTTTCTACACTCTTTATCGGATAGATGATATTCTCACATATGACGTGTCCCTCATGTATGAACCCTTCCTCATCGATCACCTTAAAATCACTTTCATAAACACGCCAATTTTCGTCAGAGTCTTTATCCAAAATGCATTGATAATCTATTACAAGTGAATGCGTTTGAAAATTGACTATGTTTTTAACTCGATCTAAGGCGCATACGATTATGCCTTCATCATCTTGATCCAGCATGTTGCACTTTCGATTACATACTATACTGTGGTCATAATGGATTCCCAGAACAATGACTGTTGCGTTATCTCCAACTCGTGTAGAAGCTACTGATGTTGGATTAGAGTTAGTGCCCATGCTTTATAGTAAACAAATGGTTGTCTTCCTTCCGATAAACAAAGATAAGTAATTATATAGATAATCTATTCTCTTTTTGTTCCCTTCTGTCACAATTTGACAGAAAAAACGTATATTTGTCATAAGCAAGAAGATAACTTTTTTCATACATTTTCGCGTTATAAGACGATGGTGACCGTGTTATTTTTTGCAAATATTAGACGGCACTTTTTTGTTTATGGAATAGTAGGCTAAAAAGTTGTCGTAGCGAGTGGTTTGTAACATTAATTAAGCAGGTTTTCTATATGCCTGGGTTTCACAATTCTTTCTCGGAAGGACAGCGTATTTCCGTCCGGGGCGAGGACTTTATGATTACCGGAGTTAGACCCTCTGATGGAGATACTTGTCTGCTCTGGACAAAAGGCCTTTCAGAGCTTGTAAAGGACAAGGAATTCGTTTTCGACACCGCTATCGAGAAAGATATTGTCCTTATCGACCCAAAGGAGATGCGGTTCATCCCCGATCAATATACCGGCTACCTTTTCTCAAAGCTTTATATCGAGAATGCTATGAGGTGCAATCCTGTTACCTCAAGTAAGCTCTCGATCTCGCTTAAGGGAGCCTATAACAAGGCTGATTATCAGTTGACTCCGACTTGGAAAGCGTTCCAGCTACCGAGGCCGCGCTTTCTCATCGCCGATGGCGTAGGTCTTGGAAAGACCATTGAGGTCGGTATCTTCCTTACAGAGATGATCAAACGGAGCCGCGGCAAGCGTATTCTCATAGTCGCTCTGAAGTCCATCCTTGCTCAGTTCCAAGAAGAGATGTGGAACCGCTTTGCAATCCCCTTCGAACGGCTTGACAGTGTCGGAGTGGATCGAATCCGGACCAAGATACCGGCAAACAAGAACCCATTCGAGTACTACGACAAGACCATCATTTCAATCGACACCTTGAAGAATGACTCGAAGTTCCGCCATTACATTGAGAAGACTCGGTGGGACATCGTTGTTATTGATGAGTGTCATATCGTTGCCAATGATAGCAGTCAACGTGGAGAACTGGCCAACCTCCTGGCCCAGCGTTGCGAGAGCTTGATCCTCACCTCGGCGACACCCCATAACGGGCGAAGCGAGAACTTCGCCAACCTTATCAGGATGATTGAACCTACGGCTATTCCGAGGACTGGAGCGTATAACAGGGAGAATGTTAAAGACTACTATGTCCGTCGTTTCAAGAAAGATATTGAGGATGATGAGGTTCGTAGCAATTTCCGAGACAGGGAAATCCTTCCGGAATACGTTTCCCTCAATCCCCTTGAAGAAGAGTTCCTTTCCCTCCAGCAGTCATATAAGCACCTGAAGAAAAAGGAGCAAGGGGCGAAGGGACAGGATGTCCTCTATTCCATCGGCCTCTTTAAGGCATTCCTATCCTCACCGGAAGCGGCACTGGAAACCTTGGAAAAGAGGATGTCTGACATCGAATCCTCCGGAAACGGTTTTGATCCGGAACTGGAAAGGATGCGTGAGATTCTGAAGGAGATAATCCATTCAGGAGAGAACAGCAAGTATAAGACCCTTGTCGCAAAACTAAAGGAACTCAAATGGGCTGGACGTCCTGGCGACGAGCGTTTTGTTATCTTCTCTGAGCGAATCGCTACGATAAAGATGTTGAAAGCGAGGATTCAGGAGGATTTCAAGATTAAGAACGAGAACGCCATCTGCTCATTTGACGGATCAATGTCTGATGTTGAACAGGAGGCGATGATTGAGGATTTCTCCAAGGAAGATAGCCAGATTCGTCTTCTGATATGCTCCGATGCAGGTAGTCAGGGCGTCAACTTGCATTACTACTGCAACAGGATGTTCAACTACGATCTTCCCTGGTCTCTCATCACCCTAGAGCAAAGGAACGGACGTATCGACCGTTACGGACAGACTAAGACACCGTTCATCCACTATCTGATTGAAAAAAGCGGCATAAAGGACGTACGTGATGATCTCCGTATTCTTGAACTACTCATGGATAAGGAAATAGAGGTTCATAATACTCTCGGAGATACAGGTTCGGTTACAGAAATCCTTTCACCAGAAAAAGAAGAACGAGCTTATACAAAGGCTCTCGCCGAAGAGGATGAAGAAGGGATCGACAGCATCGATATCTTTGCTGGTGCTTTGAAGGAGGCGGATGAACGTGAGCCTATCATGGAGAAGACATCGGCCGTGGAATCCACTGATATGGTCGAGGAGACCACGACCATTTTCGGAAGCGACATCCAGTTCTACAGTAGCATGTTGGACCTCCTGAAATCTCGTCACTATATCTCGCAGGATGACTACTATGTAGAACTCAACAATAATTACCTTCGTCTTCGCAATAACGAGATGCTGAACCGCGTCCTCTTCGATGTCCCTGATGAGGCTAAGCCGAAGTTGAATGATGATTTCAAGCTCACAACTGATAAGAAAGCGGTTATGGCCGCTATCTCGAAATCCAGAAAGAAGGACTCTGGTCGTGACCGTAAATGGGCCGAGTTCCAGATTCTTTACGATCAGCACCCTGCCATCCATTACTATCAGACTTGCTTGGACAGTTGCCTTAACAAAGACGAGGCCCTCGCGGCCAAGCTTTCAACCCTTCCTTATGGCACTGCATGGTTCGCGTTCAACGGATCTGTATCCAACGGACTCGGACAGCAGATCATTAGCGAGTTTTTTGTCATTCCCTTGAACGAGAATGGTACGCTTGCAGGAAAGCCTCTTCCCCTAAAGAGTTTTGCAAAGAGTTATCTCGCTTCTACTCTTCCTACAAGCACGATGACTGAAGACGAAATGGGAAAGCTGCGGAACCTCCTTTCAGACGCAGTTGATGAAGCTGTAAACAACTATATGGCCGAGGCTCAAGCTGAGAAGGAGATGGAAATGAAATTCCGCAAAGATGTGAACCTTGAAAAGATTGAGGCGTGGCGTCTTGATGCTGAACAGGGACAACTCCTCCTGTTCAATGATGCTTCAAAAGCGTACTCTAAGAGAAAACTCGATCAGGAAATCCGCGAGATCGAGACCATCCATTCCGAGTCCAGCAAATATATCACCGACATGAACACGCTCAAGGGAGAGCCCTTCGTCCGCCCCCTGGCCGTTTTCTATAACTTCTAGGGCTATGTACAAGTTTATCGACAACATAGGCGATTTCTTCACGCCGGGATACTACACCGAGGACTTCATCCAGAAGGTCATTGCCCTGTCCGGGTACGACGGCGACGCCATCAAGGAGTTCAACAAGCGTTTCTCCGGCCTAAAGGGCGATTACTTCGCCGCGAAGGGCAGAATCAAGGACCAGCGCCTCCACAAGAAGTATGTCATTAGGGAGACGCACGACCTGAACACCCGGGTCATGGATGCGCTTGGCTATGACACGACCCCGGCCTACGCGAACTGGATTTACGTGGATGACGAGTCCGTCATCCCTGCGAGGAGCATCCTCTACAACGGCTCCCAGGCAAGGCTTGTCGTCCTGGAGATGCAGGCCATGATCAGGGCCCACGAGGAGGATGTCCCGGCGGGACTTTTCGAGCAGCAGTACAACGACATCCCGGAAAAGACTGTCCAGGAGCAACGCTACGTCTACTCCCAGTGGGCGGGTGTCATCGGCCGGGATCTCCCTGAGGGGTGCAGGATCTCCCCGACCAAGATCAACGACTGCGTGACAGCCATCTTCCAGCTTCCGAAGGAGCAGCGGCCGCAGTACATCATCATCTTCGCCGGCAACATGGTCTTCCTGATGGAACAGGACAAGTGGGATCACGGCGCATACGTCCGCTTCGACCTCGAGGAACTCTTCTCGGAAGCCTCCGTGGGCGCCAACCGGAACTACTACGCCCTGTTCTACCTGCTGGCCTCGAAGGAGGTTCTCGCGGGCGACTCCCAGATCGTCCTGATGGACAAGATCGCGGAGGAGAGCTTCAAGAACACCTATGAGGTGACGAAGGACCTGAAGGAAGGCGTCATCAATGCTGTGGAACTCCTGGCGAACGAGGCGATCTATTACAAGCGGCAGGTCCTGAAGGAGGAGTTCGACGAGACGGACGAGACCTTCGCCGCCGAAGTGAAGGACGACTGCCTCAACATCATCTACCGGCTCCTGTTCGTCTTCTATGCTGAGGCCCGTCCTGAGATCGGCATCCTGCCGATGGATGACGAGGCATACGCCAAGGGATACTCGCTGGATATCCTGAGGGAACTGGAGCAGACTCCCCTCAAGAGCGACTACAGCAGGAACTCGTACTTCTTCCACGATTCGCTCTGGAAACTCTTTACGCTCATCTCGACGGGCTACAATGACAACGACACCGAACACCGCTCGTTCACGGTGAAGAAGATTGACTCTCCCCTCTTCGACGATGGGAAGCTGCGCCGCCTTCGGGACGTGAAGTACCGCAACAAGGTCTGGCAGGAGATTATCTGTTCCCTTTCGCTCAGCAAGGAACAGAACCGCAGGAGCCGCGGCCGCATAAGCTACGCCAATCTCGGCGTCAACCAGCTCGGCAGCGTCTATGAGAGCCTGCTTGCCTACCGCGGCTTCTACGCGGAGGAGGACTATATCGAGGTGCATGCTGCCGGGAAGCCCGAGGACGGGACGTTCCTTGTTCCGAGGAGCCGGATGGGTGACTTCCATGACGACGAGATCCTAAGGGACGGGAACGGCGAGGTCGTCATCCTCCCCAAGGGGCAGTATGTCTACCGCCTGAATGGCCGGGACCGTAAGAAGTCCGCGTCCTACTACACCCCCGAGGTGCTCACGAAGAGCACGGTCAAGTATACCCTGAAGGGATTCGTCGATAAGCTCGAGGCCGGCGAGATGAAGGCCGAGGAGCTCCTGAGGCTCAAGATCCTCGAGCCCGCGATGGGAGCCGCTGCCTTCCAGAACGAGGTCATCAACCAGGTGGCCGAGCTCTACCTCACCTACCGCCAGAGGGAGTTGAAAAGGCACATCTCCCCGCACGTGTACCAGGATGAGCGTCAGAAGGTCAAGGCATATATCGCGACGAAGAACATCTACGGCGTTGACCTCAACCCGACCGCCATCGAGCTGGGCAAGCTCGCCCTCTGGCTGAACGTGATGCACAAGGACATGGAGACGCCTTTCTTCGCCCATCGTCTGGCCCTGGGCAACGCCGTCATCGGCGCCTGGTTCAAGGCCTATGACAAGGACGAGCTGTGCCGGATGGAGAGGAGGAAGGTGGTTAGCACCAACTGGTGGGAGAAAGCGCCCCACCTCCTTCATATAAGCAGGGAAAGGGGAAAGATCATCAGGAAGCCTAACGAGATTTATCACTTCCTAGTTCCCGACAAGAACATGCTGGCCGCCCTGAAGATCACCGAGGAGAAGGCACTATATCCTGAACTGGCAAGGGGCATGCAGGCACGGCTCCGGGACTGGACCAAACCCATCACGGAGAACGATTTCCTTATCCTGAAGAAGATCTCAAGTAAGATTGACAAGCTCATCTCAGAGTACATCGCCGAACAGGCGAAGATCGATAAGCTCACGGCGAACAACTACGAGGTCTGGGGCCATCGCAGCTATCAGAACACGGCCCTGTTTCGCTACACGGACAAGGAGCTTCTGGCGAATTCCAGGAACAAGCAGAAGAGTGCCTACCACAAGCTGGTCACGGTGATGAACTACTGGTGCGCCCTGTGGTTCTGGGAGTATAAGGACGCCGACAAGCTCCCCACCCGTGAGGAGTACTGGAACGACATCGAGAATATCCTTGACATCGATTTCTCGACCAGAAAATTCTCGGAGGAGAAGTTCATGCTCACTTCCCCGGAATCTCCCGCCGAACAGTTGTCCCTTTTCGATCCGGTCGTGGAGCCTGAAGAAAGTACGGATCCTCAACCCGCAACGATGGAAGAACCGACAACCCAGGAGTATGAGCCAGAGCTTGCCATAAGCGATGATGTCGTCTACACGAAGGATGATGCCCGGAAGATTCTCGAAAGCGTTTCCAGCAGCGGCGATCTCTTCAAGAACGCCAGGACTCCGATTGTTGAGGAGCTTGCGAACAGGTATCATTTCTTCCACCCGCAATTGGAATTCATCGAAGTGTTCTGGCTAAGGGATGGATTTGATATTATCTGCGGGAATCCGCCGTGGATTAAGTTGGAATTCGATGAGGAAGGTATATTATCAGAGTATTACCCCGAAGTCAGTATTCGTTCTATTCCAGCGCCAAGAAGGAAGACTCTTATTCCGTCTTTCTTTTCATCTAACCCAGAACTATCTCGACTGTTTAAGTCGGAATATCGCGAGAACTGGTGTACGACAAGTTACATGGGCTCTTATAGTAATTATCCCTTACTTGCTGGACAACAAACCAACCTCTACAAGTGCATCTTGTCAAATGGGATGGACCTTGCTTCTCAAGCCGGTTATATTGGTCTTTTAACCCCAGACAGCGTCTATGATGACCCCAATGGTCGTCCATTCAGAAAAGAGCTCTATCTTAAGCTACGATATCATTTCCAATATCAGAATGAGCTCCGTTTGTTTGCAGAGGTTGATCACCATACAAAATTCGGTACTCAAGTGCTAGAAGCAAGAAAGGAACTTCCCGATTTTTGGTCTATCCACAATTTGTTCCATCCCTCGACAGTTGACGGTTGTTTTTCACACGATGGACACGGTATCTGCGGAGGTCTCAAAGAGGATGGTGCCTGGAATACAAAGCCACATGCGGAAAGAATTGTTCACTTCACTAAAGCAGAATTAACTGTTTTAACAAACACGTTTGATCAAGATAGTTCTTGGGATGAATGCAAACTCGTTTCTATTCACAATCAGCGGTTGCTTAGCATTCTACAGCGTTTCGCTGAGTACCCCCATCACCTTAAAGAAGCCGAGACGATTATATCGCAGGCCATCCACAACACCAATGGTGTTGTGGATGGCCTAATCATGCCATCAACAACTTTTCCCGACGCACAAGCCTGCCAGATGATCTACAATGGGCCACATATGTTCATCTGTAATCCGCTTTACAAAACTCCACGCACAAAATGTGTTATTAATTCTGATTATGATAGTATTGATCTGCTTCATATTGATGATTCGTTTCAGACTCGAACCAATTTTATTCCAGCTGTCTCGGTAAAAGAATATCGAGAATATTTAAAAGGGTTCATGATTGGTTATGATTCGGACGGACAGCCAATCCATGATTTGTGGATATCGTACTACAAATTTGCACTAAGAAATATGCTTGCCCAATCAGGCGAGCGGACTCTTATTGGTTGTATTATTCCTCCAAACTCTTCTCATGTTCATACTATTGTTAGTGTCACTTTTAAACAAGATGATCTTCTTGTTGAATTTGCTGGCATCGCTTCATCTATTGTCATCGATTTTCTAACAAAGACAATAGCTGCAAGTAATTTATCTGTGAGTAGATTAGAGAGTTTGCCTCTTTATATTGACCGCAAGTATAAATCAGCCTTGAACCTTAGGACGCTGCTTCTTAATTGCTTAAATAACCAGTATGCAGTTTTATGGGAACACTGTTGGGATGACTCTTATAAGATTGATAGTTGGAGTGTCGTCGATAAGAGACTAAAAGATATAAGCACGATTAGAAGAAATTGGGAGTGGAAAACTCCTTTACGTAATCATTTTGAACGGAGGCAAGCTCTAGTTGAGATTGATGTAATAGTTTCAATGGCGTTAGGGCTTTCCCTTGAAGACCTTGAAACAATCTATTCGATTCAGTTCCCTGTATTAATTCAAAATGAGAATGATACATGGTATGATTCCAATGGATCTATTGTTTTTACTTCCAGTACAGGTCTAAAAGGAGTAGGCGTCGATCGGCGTATTTGGGAACAAATCCAAAATCAAAAAGAGGGCGAAACCTATACCCATACCATTGATCCTGCTAAGAGCGAACTCTACGGCGGTCAGCAGGTAACCTACTATGCTCCTTACACTAAATGTGACCGCATCGAGGATTATAGAAAGGCTTGGGCACATTTTGAAAAGGTATTCAGCGATAAGTAATCATGAGCCAAGAAAGCATAAAAAACAACGAACTTCAACTGCTGGCCATTCCACAGTTGATGAAGAAACATTTCTTCATCCCTGACTACCAGAGAGGATACCGTTGGGAAGAGAAGCAGATCCACCAGCTGCTGGAGGATTTATGGCGGTATTTCTTCTCCTCCCCCAACCAAAACAACCAGGGGTTTTATTGTCTTCAACCCATCGTCTCAAAGAAGTGCTCCCAGGCAACTATCGACAAATATGAGCTCCCCGACTTGTCGGATAATCAACCTTATGACTCTGAAGAAGATGAAAAGCTGAATGGGCCGAGAAACGACACCTGGTACGAAATCATCGATGGCCAGCAGCGGCTTACCACCATTCGCGTCCTTCTTTCCTTTTACAGGGCTGTCAATCCTTTCGGCAAGTGTGATCCCTTTGAACTCCGTTATGCCACAAGACCGGAGTTCAAGGACATATTCGAGAACATCGTCATTGATCCTGGTAATCGAATGTATTCCATCAAGCCAACTTTTGTTTTCCATAACATTGATGTGGAGTATGTAAAGAGTTGTGCTCAGTCTATCCTTAATTGGTTCGAGAATGATGAATTCGTAGAAACGAACAAATTCAACAAGATCGGTCCCTTCCTGGCCAATTTCTACAACGATATCACGAAAGATGTCAGCGTTCAGGTTATCTGGTATGAAACGAAGGAGAATACAGATGCCAGGGACGTCTTTGAAAGACTGAACAACCTCAAGGTTCCCCTCTCCAGCTCCGAACTCATACGGGCCCTGTTCCTTTCCGACAACGCGCAATATAAGTATGAGCTGACTGATCAACAGAAGAGTCTGCCTCCACATCTGCAGCTAGCAATTAAGGAAGAGGACAAGCAGAGGAAACAGAGCAGTATCAATGCCAAATGGGACGAGATTGAGCATTTCTTCCGCGATGATAGGCTCTGGGGATTCATTACGAACAGGGATGCCTCAGACTATCGCAACCGCATCGAGCTCCTTTTCGATCTTATGTCAGGGAAATACGCTGATAAGAATGGCAACGCAGCGAAGGATCGTCTTTATACCTTCTTATGGTTCGATTCTCAGACAAAGGATCTCTGGGATCTTTGGAGTGACGTTATCAAGTACTATGACACAGTTCGTTTCTGGCATGAGGACAGGGATTACTACCACAAGATTGGATACCTCATCCATGAGAAACAGGATGGCGTGCTTATCTCTTTGCTGGAATACGCGAACTCTGACAAACACAAGAGAAGTGATTTCGACCGTGAATTGGATAAGCAGATCAGGAACACAATCGGCACCAAGAAGACATTCTCACAATTAACCTATGAGGATACGCAGAACGATTACAAGGTCCTGCGCTCCCTTCTGTTCCTGTATAATGTCGAATACACGCGTCTCCTAAAGAACGGAGAGTCTTTCCAGTTCGACCAATACAAAGAAATAGAGAAGAAAGGGGAAAAGAAAGGCCAGTGGACACTTGAGCATATCCATGCACAGAACTCAGAGTGTTTGGATGCCAATAAAAGGACGGAATGGCGCGACTGGATTACATATACAATTGCTGCACGCAAGTCAATCCTCAACCCTTCTGGCGAGGCACTTCAGCTCATCAATGACCTAGAGGCCGAGAAGGAGGTCCTGGATAAGGAGTTTGAGACAGGAGTTTATAAGGAGAAATATGAGACGATTGTTTCGCTTTTCAAAAGGGACCTGGACCTCTGGTCAGGGGGCAAAAGTTACACGGTCCTCCATCAATTATCCAATCTTGCGCTTCTCAGCGGAGATATCAACAGCGGTATCGGCAAAGGCTCTTTCAGCGTTAAGCAGCAATACATCAACAAATGCATCGCTGATGGACGGTACATCCCAATTTGTACCAAGCGTGTTTTCCTGAAACATTATTACAAGGGAACCGAAGACGGGATCGCTAAGGATGCATCCGACGACTTGCTGACCCAGCAGATGTACACATGGGACGACCAGGACCGTTCGGCCTACTTCGATAGCATCAAACAGGTCCTCTCAACTTATTTCACCCCAGATAGATTCTAGAATATGCCAGCGATAGGTACACTCATAACGTTCAGCGACTTCATCAAGGACCATAATGTTGAAATCCCCCGTATACAGAGGGATTATACCTATGGTTCGGGCACACCCAAGACGGAAGAAGTCGTCGACAAGTTGCTTTCGGACATTTTCTCCACGCTGAATAATCCGGATGAGGATTTGATTCTTGATTTCGTATACGGGTGCAAGAATGAGAAGAGTAATTTCGAGCCGCTTGATGGTCAACAGCGACTCACCACTCTGTTCCTGTTACACCTCTATGCTGCTTGGGGCGCCGGCGTCCCGGCCTCCTCACTCGTATTCCGCTATTCGACCAGGGACAATACATCCGTCTTCTGCGAATCTATCACCGACCCGGACAAATTCCTCTATGATCGAGAGGGCGACAAGGTCAGCACTCAAATTAAAGACTGCGCTTTCTTCCGGGCCTCCTTCCAAGATGATCCCTCCATCATGTCCATGCTGGTCGTCCTGGACAAGATAGAAGCGAAGTTCAAGGAGGATGCGGCCGACGGAAAACTATGGGAACAACTGACCCGAAATTGCCGTGTCAAGTTCTACTCCCTGGATTTCGGTGAGTTCGGCTTGTCTGATGATCTGTACATTAAGATGAATTCGCGAGGTAAAGGGCTGACGGATTATGAGATTTTCAAGTCTCAGCTGGAGAAGTATATCGATGTAACTCTGGGCGAGAAGGAACTCATGTACGAGGTCGCCAAGAAGTTTGACACCGACTATACGGACCTCGTCTGGTCGGAACAGGGCTATGACAAGAAGAAGATTGACGATTCTTTTGTGACGCTGCTGAGGAACATTCTCTCCATCCGTAATTTCAAGCGGGATAAGAACACCCAGTATCTTGAGAACCTCAAGTTCCTAGGTGATTACATCCCGCCTCAGAGAGATGAGGATCGCAAGGAAAAGCCCCTGTGGTATATCGCAAAAGACGACATCGATTTTATCATCAAGTTCCTCGACACCTTCCATCGCCTTTTCCTGTTAGCAGAAAAGGATCCGCAAAGGAGGGCGGCGAATGATCTCTTCTGGCAGGAGATTTTCTACCAGTCTGAAACTGTCCTAGGTGATGAGGAGGAGAAAATCCGCCTGTTTACGGTCGACATAAATCTCTTTAGGACGGCCTGTAACAAGCTGCTGAGAAACCCTGAGCGCATTATGTTCTATGCTCAGTATTACGCTCTTTCCAAACTCTCCGACGACGAACTGGTGATGCCATTCAAAAATGAAGAGATTGTCAAACGCCTCCGCCACATCCGGAATCTCGTCGAGAACAGCGACGACGAACTATCCAGACCTGACAATATCGCGGAAATGCTCTCTGACATCGAGGCAATCCTTGATGGAGATATCTCGTCCCTGAGCAAATCCAAATTCAATGCGAACCAGCGGCAGGAGGAAATGGCGAAAGCCAATACACCGGACAGATGGGCCATACTCCATCGTTTCGAGAACCACGACATCCTTCGTGGAGCCCTTTCGCTGATGGCTGATGAGAAAGATGATAACCCTTTCGCGATTGATGATGATTCCATCTTCACCACTCTCGTCAACCGTTTAGAGACGATCCGATGGGTTTTCGACGACTCCTCTAAGGAGAAGGACAGGGATCGTTTCATCCGTGCCGCCTTGCTATCCCATGTGGATTTCGGACAGATTTCCCGGTCAGACATCAAGTACAACAGGGACTGCCACATGTATGGCCGCAAGTTCGCGTCCTGGAGACTGCTCCTTACAAAGAACAGGTCATTCGATCAAACCCAAGTCCTCTGCCTTATCGACTCCATCGACATGACGTCTCCTCTGACCATCCAGGCCCTACCCACGGATGAATGGCGTTATTACGCTACACGGAAGGACTTGTATGACCAGACCTATTACTCGTATGACTATCCGAAGTATGGATACTATTACATCAAGGATCAGGACAGTCCACTCGAGGTATACTTGCTTCAGAGCACTTCCTCATACGACGACAATGTCATGTGGAAATTGCTCAACTGGCTGCTTGAGTACACCCTACACGAACGCAAGGAATTGACACAAGCACAGACAAGGCTCGGAGATCGCCAGACGGCTCCAGAACTCCATATCATGGATAAGTTCATGTTAGACGTTCGCCAGACGGGATGGATGGTCGGGAACGAAGACTTTCTGGACGTCATCTCGGGTAGTCTTTCTACAATGGGATATACCATCTCCAACGGAGTAGTGATCGTCCCCGCAGGTACAGACTTCATTGAATTTGGAGTTACGCTTGTCAAAGATATTAAATCACTTCTATAGCCGGAATCACTTATGTTACCTCTCCAGCAAGCATATGAAGTAAAAGAATCCATCCTGGAATTCATCCACTCTACCTACAGGTTCAAGGAGGAGGAAGTCGGGAAGGCGTTCTATGAATTCCTTGAGGACCCTCGCCACGGTATGATCAAAGGTCCCTACATATCCTTGAAGGGCCCCTTTGTTTCCGCGCCTGAGGGGTTCAGGATTCCACTTGAGATCAAACCTGGATTCCCTCCGTATAAACACCAGATCCAGGCGTTCGAACAGTTGACTACCGAGGATGGCCATGTGCCGCATAATACGCTCATAACGACGGGTACCGGTTCCGGTAAGACTGAGTGCTTTCTCTTCCCTGTCCTGGACTACTGCTACAAGCATATAGGAGAAAAAGGCATAAAGGTTATTATCCTTTATCCGATGAACGCCCTAGCCACGGACCAGGCCAAACGTCTGGCAGAGGCAATTTATGGGGATGATAGGTTACGTGGAAATGTCACCGCTGGCCTATTCATTGGAAAAGGCCTTGACAAGAAGGACTTCAGCCAGGTCATGACAGAGCACGGGATTATCGAGGATGTCCGCCAGATTGTCGCGAATCCTCCGGATATCATCCTGACGAACTTCAAAATGCTTGACTACGGCATCATGCGGGGTGAGAATGCCTCCTTGTGGGAGAAGAACATTCAGAATCCCCGTTTGCTGAAATACATCATCCTCGATGAACTTCACACCTATGATGGCGCCCAGGGAACGGATGTCGCAAATCTCCTACGTCGTCTGAAGCTCCGGATTGGAATCGACCATGGTTCCGTTTGTGGGGTCGGCACCTCGGCCACTATCGGAAACGGCGAGGAATCCAAGCAGTTGCTCTGCGACTATGCGTCGGATATCTTCGGGGAGACCTTTCTGCCGGAAGATGTCATCGAGGAGCATCGCGTCCCCTCAAACGAGTTGTTCGCTGGTCCTGCCGACCAGTATCTTCCCGGCCAGAGGGCTCTGGATAAGCTCACAATGAAGGACGACGAAAAGCATGACGCGTATATCCGCCGTCAGATGGAGTTGTGGTCCGTCTATACCGATGAGGCGGAGGAAAAGGGGCTTGCTATTACCGAGACCCTGTCCTCCTACCAGATAACTCGTGACCTGTTTGCTATTTGTGAGGAATCCGGCATCATCGACGCAAACGATCTCCTTTCCCTCCTTTCTTCCAGGAATCCAACCTTTGGTCGACTCGAAGAGAAATACAAGACTGAGGTGCTCGAGTCCCTGCTTGCCCTTCTGGCGGAAGCCAAGATAAAGAGCGGGAAGATCCTTATTCCGTTCCTTCCCCTCCAGGTACAGTTATGGGTGCGAGAACTCTCAGGTATACGTCGGATCGTAGATTCCACTCCCCGGTTTACTTGGCGTTCAGATATGGCGACCGCCGACAGTCCTGAAGCTGCATTGCCGATGTATTACTGCCGGGAGTGCGGAGCGTCCGGATGGATTGCGACCAAGTCCGACATGCTGACGAAGTTCGAGCCTGACGGGAGTATCGCCGCTAAGGAATTCATGGCCAGGACTCCCAATGTATGGCTCATCAATACGTATGCACCCGAACATAAGCCGGATGCTGGTTCTGACTTCGACGTTCTTCAGGAGCGGATAAAGAAGGATACCTTGGATTTTGTTCCTCACTTGGATCCTGATGATTCCCAGTTGGAAGTGTATGCGTGCCGACGGATCGAGCGCAGCCAGACCGGAAAGAACCGTTCTTCGCATTTCTGCCCGGAGTGCGCAACGAATTTCGATGACCTGTCCATCATCGGTGCCCGTACAGCGACACTCGCCTCCCTCTCGGTGAGCCAGCTTCTCTCCTCCAACTTGGATAAAGCGACGGATCGTGAGAGGAAGATCCTTACTTTCACAAACAGTGTTCAGGACGCTGCTCATCTGTCCGGATTCTACACGAGCCGTGAGTACCGTTTCACCATGCGTGCTTCCATCCAGAAGGTGATTGAGATGTTGGAAAAGGAGGGCGCTGACGTGAATCTTGTCTCCATCTTTGAGCGGTTCAAGCAGTACTGGAAGGCGGAGTGCCAGTCCACTAGGGCCTACCTATACCGGTTCTTCCCCAACGACTATGCTGGGGAGATTGACCTTAGGAAAGATTTCCAGATCCGGGAGGGTGTCTACCGTGACAGCTTCCTCGAGGAGTTTGACCTCAGGATCTTCTGGGAAATAATCTCTGAATTCGGTCTTCTCACATCCTTCGGTCGAAGTCTTGAAAGGACCAGCTCGTCGGCGAGCTACTTCAAGAAAGAGGATTTCGATGCTACGTACGAGGCGATGAAGCCTTGGCTAGATATCTACATGAACGGTCTAGTGACTCAGGAGTCTTTCGAGCATTTCTTGATCGGTTTCCTTGAGAGGAGTCTCCTTCATGGAGCAATCAGCCATCCTTTCCTGGAAGAATACAGGAAGACCCTAAAGTTAAGTGACCTTAACTGGTGGTACAATGGGAAGCATTTCCTCAACCGCCGCTTTGGCAAGCGTGCTACTCTCCCCCAGCCCTTTATCGTTTATAAGACTGACCGTAACATCGCAGACAATGCCTATACGGAGCGTAGCGGGTGGTACTTCTCCTATTACACACGATGCTTCAACCTCGTTCTGCCCAATGTCAACGTCTCCAATGATTTCTATCGGGAGTTGGCAGCGGTCCTTGTCAAGGTGGGTATTTTTGATAAGGTAGACGGAAGAGAGGGGCCGAACTACTGTATCAATCCGGAAAAGATCCATATATCCACCAAGGTACGGTTCTACCGGTGCGACCATTGCCAGAGTGCACTTATTACGTCGGACACGGATATCCTGTCTAAGGACACACCCTGCATCATCCGTAACTGTCAGGGCTCCTACACTCAGGAGGAGATCCACGGGACGGACTACTACCAGATGATCTACCGGAGGGAGAAGACCCCTCGGATCTATTCCCATGAACACACGGGACTCCTTGGCCGGAAACAGCGTGAGGAGATAGAGGCTGACTTCAAACTTCGACCCAATGCAGACTCCATCAATTCCCTGGTTGCCACATCGACGCTTGAGATGGGTATCGATATCGGCGACCTGAACAGTGAGCTGAACGTTGGCATTCCTCCCCTTACTTCCAACTATCTGCAACGTGTTGGCCGTGCGGGACGAAAGAGCGGTGGAGCACTCATCATTGATTTCGCCAAGAGTGTCCCTCATGACCTTTACTTCTTTGAGGAGCCTAAGGCGATGATGTCCGGAGAGGTGAACACCCCGGGATGCTATCTGAATGCCAAGGATATCCTCCGTCGTCACTTCTATGCGTATTGTATCGACTCCTGGACTGCTGCAGATCCCAAGCTGCATACAATTCCGCATACCATGAGGGTAATCAAGCCCGATACGAATTTTCTCTCTTCTCCGGACTTTTTCATCAACAGGATTTCTCAGTTCATTCAAGAGAATATCGAGGCCTTGATGTCATCCTTCAGCCGCCACTATTCCCAGGAAACCTATGAGAACGTCCTTGTGCCGATGTATGAGCAGTTCTCGGATGGCAGTTTCGAGAAACAAGTCGAGTTCATTTTCGAGAGGATGCGGCAGGAATACCTTTCGCTTACACAGAAGATTATCGCCATCAACACCGACATCACCCAAAGGAAACTGACCCCGAACGATGACGAGTATAAGGAACTCATACAGCAGAAGAACATGCTTTATCGCCAGCGAACAGCGATGAAAAAGCGGATCGTGCTGGAGTTCATGACCGACGAGGGCCTTCTCCCGAACTATGCTTTCCCGGAGACGGGGGTCACTTTGTCGGCAAGTATCCTTGGCAGCGTCCCTAAGGGTGAGGATCCCGGGAAACAGGCGGAGATAAAGGAGTTTGAACTAGTACGCCCGGCCAGTGCTGGCCTGAAAGATCTCGCTCCGGGGAATCACTTCTATTTCGATGGCCTGAACATGACCGTCAACGGAATCAACACCTCCGACTGGAAGAGCGAATACGGTCTGATTCGGAAGCGCTTTTGCGCCAGGTGTGACTGTATTGAGGACGAATCCCCCAACCATCCTATGACCTGTCCGAAGTGTGGAGATCCTTCTTTCGGTTCCGATGACCATGTCCATACGTTCGTGAACCTACGGAATGTCAAGGTCAACGAGAAACTCGTTGATGCCATTCTGGATGACAGTACTGATGAGCGAGAGAAGGTAGGATACAAATCGACTTTCCACTTCAAGTTCAATCCTGGAAGTTCGGCCGTCTCATACGGCATGAAAGACATTCCGTTCGGAATCGAGTTCGTGAAGAACGTGTCGATCTTCGAGACCAACCTCGGCGAGACCACGGTTATGAACGCCAACAACGCCGAGATCTGCAGAAACAAAGTCCCTATGCACGGATTCGTTACCTGCCGTTACTGCGGGAAGTCCGTTTCCAACCCGGGCTTTGAGCAGATGAAATCCGAAGACGAGCAGAAGAAGGCGTTTCATTATCCTTTCTGCAAGCATAAGGACAAATTGTATGCGGATAAGGCCGATGAATATTTCGAGCAGGCTTTCTTATCTCGCGAGTTCCATACTGAGGCTATCAAGATACTTCTGCCCGTTCAGGAGATCGACTCCGATGCTACTACCGCGATGTTCAAGGCGGGGCTTAACCTGGGGCTCAGGTATTACTTCCGTGGTAATCCACAGCACATTGCCATGCGGGAGTATTTCGAGTTTAACCAGTCCACGGGGAAGTTCGATAACTACGTCGTGCTATATGACACTATCCCGGGAGGAACGGGTTACCTGGCGAAGCTCTTCGACACAACCGAGTTCTCCAAGGTCCTTCGGATTGCATATGAACAACTTGATTCCTGCCAGTGCCAGCATGAGGGCAAGGACGGATGCTACCATTGCGTCCTTTCTTATGAGAACAAATACACGCGGGGGCAATTGAGTCGTTCTAAGGCCGCAGAACTCTTCAAGAGAATCGTGGATAAGTCGGACAACTGGGAGACCATCAACGGTTCCATTGGTACCGTAACACGTGGCGGTGGTATTGAGGAGAGTGAACTGGAAACGCGATTCATTACTTCCCTCCGGGAGATCTGCGAGGCCAGAACGGACTGGAAGTTCAGCGTAGAGTCGGCTTTGGTCACCTACTACAAGATTGAGGTGACTGGATCGAATGGCGAGACCCGCGCATATACAATCATGCCTCAGGTCAGTCTAGGTCCAGCTAACGGAGTTGAATTCAATACCCGCCCGGATTTCTTCCTCCAGTGCGTGCGACGTTCAAAAGACGGGGTGGATCTCCCTCTTGATGCGGTTCCAAGCATCGCACTCTATCTAGACGGATATGCCTATCATGGCTCCTCCCAGAATGGGAAGATCCGGTTCTTCGATGACTTCCGAAAGCGTGAAGCAATCCACCGTTCGGGGAGTATCATAACCTGGACCATGTCCTGGGAAGACATCGACAACTACAATAACCAGAAGGAAGACTCCCTGTTTATTCCCGGAGCAGAGAGGAACCTCACTTTCTGGAACAACTCCAAGAATGGCTGGAAGCATTGTATCAACGATTATGAGCGTTTCCTGTCTGTACTGACCGGGCTGGACGAGAAGCGGTTCTCCCTGCTGAATCTCCTCTATCTGCTCTCTTGGTCGAAGGGAACCAAATGTGAGGACTGGAAGGGGTTCCTGGCTTTTGATCATGACGCCATCCCTTCTGACGGAGTGGATTCTTTTGTCAAATCTGAGGCACCGAAGAATAGCAGTTGGTGTGAGACACGCATTGCTGTCCTGCCGAACCAGACCATCCAGTACTCCATCAAGTTGACGGATGTCGGTGTGGATGTCGACAAAGACACCTGGAGGCATTTCTGGAGACTGTACAATATGTTGAACCTGTCGTCTGTGGATATGTTCGACCTCGAGCCGGATGTTGCTCTGGATATCGAAGCCGTGGTCGAGAACTTCGACCCGGCCGTGGAGGACATGGTCCGTATGCTTATCCAGAAAGGGATTGATTTCGATTACGATGGGGAGTTTACCCTGACAGGTGATGATGGGACCGCCATTGCAAATGCGCAGCTGGGCGTCGAGTCTCTCAAACTTGTGATTGACCCGTATGGGGATGAATGCCGGGATGTTTTCTTGGAACATGGTTTTATTGTTCTCTATCCCGGAGAGTTAGATAAACTTAAAGAAATCATAGGAGGTTAACATATGAAACTCTTTTTAGGCGACAAGTGCTGGGACAAGCTCTTTGAGCTTCCCAAAAATGTGCAACTGAGGGTGCGTGACTTCCAGAGGAAGTTCAAGGAGAACCCGAGGAGCGCTGCCATCAACCTGGAGAAGATACAGGACTTCAAGGACAACAGTCTAAGGACCGCCCGTATCGACGATACATACAGGGCCATCATTGGTGTAGCGTCCGATGACATCTATTGCCTCCTGTGGATTGACCACCATGATGAGGCAATGGACTGGGCTCGGAACAAGCGTTTCGACTGGAACAGCTATACGAACTCGTTCCAGGTGACGACGGTGTCCATGGAAGAGGCTTCTGTCACGACACCCAAGGCCGAAGAGACAACGGCCTTCTCAAAATACAGCGATGAACAGCTTCTCAGGATTGGTGTGCCCGAACACCAGCTGGCCCTTGTCAAGTCAATCAAGGATCTCGATGACCTGGAAAAGGCTGAACCTCTCCTTTCAGGGGATGTTTTTGAGAATCTTTTCTACCTGCTTGACGACAACACGAGCATAGAGAACATCATTACGGAAATCGAGGCCGGCAAGGAGGATTCCGGCAACTCCTCCATCAACAACAGGAGAAACTTCATCGAGATTACGGACGATGAGGAGCTAGAGAATGTCATCCGCGAGGGTGCAGAGAAATGGGAGATCTTCCTGCATCCGTCCCAGCGCTTACTCGTGGAGAAGGACTATCCGGGTTCCATGAAAGTAACCGGTGGTGGCGGTACCGGCAAAACTGTCGCGGCTCTCCACCGTCTGAAGAAACTCGCGGCCGAATCGACAGGAAAGCCGGTTCTTTATACGACATTCACTAAAACGCTCATAAAGAATATCTCAGGACGTATCAAGGCCCTTGGTGTCCGGACTGAGAACTGCGAGATTGTGAATATCGATAAACTGGCGATGGATATGGCAAGGCGGTATAACCTGATTTCGTCCAAGGCCACGGTGATAGACTATGGTTCTAACAGCGACGAACTCTGGGAGAATATCGTTTCCGACAATCTCAGCACCTTTGACGCCCACTTCCTCAAAAGGGAGTATCTGGACATCATCGTCTATAATAACATCACTTCGTTGGAGGCTTATTATCGTCAGCCTCGCTTCGGTCGTACCACTCCTGTTACGCGGAAGCAGCGTGCAGAGATATGGGGTCTTGTGGAGCAGTACATAGCTCATAAAAAAGAGACGGACCAGTATGATAGGAACGAGATCTTCAACTTGATCGCCAATCATCTCAATGAGAACGATCTGAGGCCATACAGCCACGTCATTGCAGACGAGATCCAGGATTTCTCGAACCCGGAGCTGCGTTTCCTTCGTGCGCTCGTCGCGGAAGGACCGAACGACCTCTTCATGGTCGGAGACCCGTATCAGCGTATCTATAACAACCGTAAGATTGCTTTCTCTCAGGTCGGGATCAACGTACGCGGTAAAAGGAGCAAGCGCCTCAGGGTCAACTACCGCACTACTGAGGAAATCAAACGTGCGGCCGTGAACATTGTGAAAGGATACGCCTTTGACAACTTTGACGGTGAACCGGAGACCCTCTCCGGATATGTCTCCCTCATTCACGGGGACAAGCCGGACTACCAGGTCTTTAACACAAAGGACAAGGAGATGTCCGCGGTCCTATCATTCATTCGGATGTGCAAGGATAACGGGATTGAATTCAAGGAGATGGTCATCGCCTGTGACAGTAAGAGTTCTATCAAGACGATTCAGGATATACTCCATAGGAACAATATTCCCTACTTCAATCTCTTCTCGGAAATTGGCGGTAACAGCAATGGTGTGAATCTGTCGACTTTCCACAATATGAAGGGCTTGGAGTTTAAAGTCGTTATTCTCTCTGACGTCAGTAAAGCAACCTTCCCGAGGATTAGCAGTGACTATCAAGAGATGGACGCCATCGAGAAGAAGAATTACATGATGAACCAGAAGGCCCTGATGTATGTGGCGATTACCCGTGCCATGCAGAAGGTCCTTATTACCGGTACGGGAGAGAAAGCGGAGATATAAGAAGTCCATGAAGAGAGAATAGATTGCTTATGGGTCAGATATTTACTATGTATCATGGGACTGACGCCCGCGACGTTTCGATGTCCAAGGATGAGAGAAGGGACTTCCTCTCCAAAATCGACTTGATCATATCCCGTCTATGGGAAGTGTACAAGCCTTACTATACTGAATATGTCCCCAGGAAGATTGTTCGGCACGGTGAGGAGATCAATACTTACATGCGCTCCATTGAACAGTATAAAGGCCAGTTTGAGAAGTTAGGGAAACAGATTGTTTATAGTAATATGTTCGAGAAACTTTCCATGTTGGAAGCTCGATATAATGGCTCGGGCTTTTACCAATATGGGAGTTTATATCTTGCTGCAGTTGAGCGCTCTGCAAAAGATTATGCTCGTCGTTCTTTTGCCGGTGGGGAGTTGGGACTAATCGCATACAGGTTGATAGAAGCGATGAATGTCCTACAGTTTCCCGAATGGGAACCCGATGTGGAGACTCAGGAGCTAATCAAACAGTTTATGGACTTCGCCGATGAAGACAAATCGGATCCTGTCGTTATTACTATTGACGGTATAGATTCTGACAATCTCTTGACGGAAAAGGGAGAAGACATTTCTTGGGAATTAGGCTTTCTTGAGAAATTTGGCTATTTGCCGGATGCCAAGTTTAGATATAAAGGAGAACTGGATTTAAGCACATATCCGATGGAGCACCTAAAGAAACTCTAGCCATGGATCAACCGAAAATTGAAAGATTACTGCGCCTGATGCGGCTGATGTCCGGCAACACGTATTATACGATACAGGAGCTTCAGGATACCCTCGGGATGTCCGAGAGAACCATCTATCGTTATATCGACACGTTCAAGGCGGCTGGG
>JAEEGL015086191.1_pt1 | contig 22880 bp, 23 predicted proteins | sample 9134231 | NCBI WGS metagenome assembly JAEEGL01 (sample SAMN16246548, study PRJNA631951) | gut metagenome | biome: gut microbiome; feature: rumen; material: fiber-attached | host: Bos | place: Iran: Karaj | collected 2018-10 | reverse complement strand
TGTCCGAAGGGTATACGGACGAGAATGAGAAAATGCAGGATCGTCTGTATGAATTTTGTAAAAAAGTACGGACGAAATGGGAAAATAGTGGAATAGTCCGTATGATGTCCGAAGGGTATACGGACGAGAATGAGAAAATGCAGGATCGTCTGTATGAATTTTGTAAAATAATACGGACGGAACGGGAAAATAGTGGAATAGTCCGTATGGTGTCAGAGGAGTGTACGGACGAGAATGAGAAAATGCAGGATCGTCTGTATGTGATTTGTAAAAAAGTACGGACGGAACTGGGAAACTGTGGAATAGTCCGTATGGTGTCTTGGAAGTGTATGGACGAGAATGAGAAAATGCAGGATCGTCTGTATAGATTTGGTGAAAAAACATGGACGAAACATAGGAGGAGAAAATGAGGAACAAATCAGGAAAAGTGAGAACTATGACAAGAAGGGCAGCAGTGCTTATGGCTTGGGTGATGGCGCTAAATCTTTTAACGTCTGTGGCGGGGACAATAGCATTCCCCGAGACGGTGTTTGCATATCAATCCATAAGTGATAATTCCATGGGTATGACCCTGGATGTGATCTCGTCGGATCAATCGATGAATTCTAACTATGGTAATGTAAATAAGAGTTACGGGGTGATTTATAAGAATCAGAAAGAAGGGGTGATCGGGAAAGGTTATCAGAACAGCTATGAAGGATCTTACGGTAATTTGGGCCAGGTGGAGTATAACTATGGAAAGATTTATTATAACGGGCTGATTGATGGAAATGAGAAACCACTCGTAAAATATAATCACGGTACCGTTGTTGCTAACGACCGCGGTGGAGAGATCACACAGAATGAAAAAAGCGGTACAGTCATATCAAACGGTGAAACCGGAGGATATGATCTTGGTAAAGATATCGCCAGGATAAATAAGAATTACGGCACACTTTATGATAACATGACGGACGGAGTTGTTGATCTTAATTACGGAACGATATTAAGGAATAAGCAGGGTGGTTCGATAGATGCCAATGCAGAAGGCGGGATCATTTACACTAACCATGGAAAAATTCGTGAAAACCATGGGGATATCGGAGAGAACACTGTCGCGGGTACCGTTAATTTTAACATGGGTTATATCGGCAATAATATAGGCAGAGTAGAGAATAATAAGCCTGACAGATCCGGCAAGTTTGGTAATATCGAGACTAATTCCGGCAGGATCCTTTTTAATTACAGAGACGCTCAGGTAAAATTAAATGCAGCGTCAGGTCTGATGGATAAAAATGAAGGCACGGTAAATGGAAACAAGGGAAGGATAAACAATAACAACGGAACTGTGGAAGGTAATGAAGGCACCGTTGCCACCAATGAAGAAGGCGGCGTTGTTCTGAATCTTGAAGGTGGTATAGTTGATACTAATGATGGAGATGTATTTAACTGTGGAGGTACTATAGGAAAAAATAATGGGACGGAATATTTTTCCGTAAATATAGTGCATAACGATAATGTTACAGTCACATCGACGGGAGATGATAACGGGCTGATAAGTGCGTTTGGACAGGAATGGATCGGTGAGACAGACGGTAAGGCGAGCACCGCTACCCTTCTGGTTACAGCTGAAAAAGGTTACATGATCCCGAATATCCCTGGACTTGATAAGAACTTTGTGACGGCGGAACAGCAGAGCGACGGCAGCTGGTTGTTGAAGATCACCGGTGGATCCAATATGACCATAGAGATCCCTGAACCGATTCAGGCTCAGGTAGGGGAGTTTCCTGACAATACCAGGACAGTCAGATTTAACATAAGCACCAAAGATGAGAACCAGAATCCCATTGTCCTGGAAATAACCACAGTTAAGAACGTGGATTACAATGGAAAGAAGCATGTATCGAATTACAGCAAGGTGAATAAAGCTTCCGCATCGGATGTAAGCATCAGTGTGAACAGTGTCAGCGGGAATAATTCTATCCTGTCCTACGCTACGCCTACAGTCAAGTTTAAGAACAATAAGAACGCTACGCCTTCAGGAAATATTATTCCTGATAAGAAGAAGCCGTATTTCATCTTTAACCTCAAGGCAAATAAGGGCGCGACCAAGGAACAGAAGAAACTGATAAAGCTGCTGAATAAAGAACTGAAGACCCAGCCGGTGTATTTCGGAATAGAACCCGCCGATCTGTCAAAGGCAGCGGTCACAGCAAAGGTGGATCCCGAAAAGCAGAAGATCACCAAGGTCATCGCCACCATAAACGACATCACCATGAAACTGTCGAAAAAGGACTATTCGGCGGAGTTTGTCGATGGTAAAGCCTATATCGTGGGACAGGGAAATTTTAAGAACCGGCAGGAAGTGCGCCAGTAGTGTCATTCTGAGCGCAGCACACCCGCTGTCATTCTGAGCGCAGCACACCTAATGTCATTCTGAGCGCAGCACACCTAATGTCATTCTGAGCGGAGCGAAGAATCTTGATAGAGTAAAGTGATTTATGAAAAAGATTCTTCGGCCTGAAGGCCTCAGAATGACAATTGGTGTAGTTGTTCTGAATGACAGTGTATATAGAAAAAATTTCAAAAGGAGGAAATAAAAATGAATAAAGATCAGAACTGTGGATATTGTGTGGGCGGAGAGCCCCTGGCTAAATTCGGTATCAAGATATGCGACCTTGATGTGAGCCAGCTCATACTTTTTAAGGAGCAAAGCAAAAGAGGGCGTTGTATAGTCGCTTACAAGGATCATGTGAGCGAGATGGTTGACATCAGTGATGAGGAGAGGAACGCTTTTTTCGCAGATGTTAACAGGGCCGCTAAGGCTATCCATAAGGTGTTTTCCCCTGACAAGCTGAACTATGGAATGTATGGTGATACGGGATGTCATCTTCATGTACATCTTTGCCCTAAATACAAGGATGGAGATGAGTGGGGTTCCACCTTTACCATGAATCCCGGTAAGGTATTCTTAAGTGATGACGAATATGCAAAGATGATTGAGGATATCAGAGCAGCATTGTGAAACAGCTTTGGATCAGTCATAGTGTAAAGTAATTTATACAGGATAAGCTGGATGATGGGGGAGAAAAAAGTTCTTGACAGAAAATAGACAAATATGTATAATACCTACTTGTATGCGGTCTCGTATACTATTCCCATTTGAAGGGAGGGTAGGTAAAGATGTCAAATGTCATAGTTAAAGAAGGCGAATCTCTTGACAGCGCACTGCGCAGATTCAAGAGAAACTGTGCTAAGGCGGGTATTCAGCAGGAGATCCGTAAGAGAGAGCACTATGAAAAGCCCAGCGTGCGTCGTAAGAAAAAGTCTGAAGTCGCTCGCAAGCGTAAATTCAACTGATGTTCACACGCCCTTGGCAGTCATGTCAAGGGCGTTTCACTTGTATATGATCATAATAGACAGGATTAAAAACCATATCAGATCAAAAAAGACCGAGAAGTTTAAGAAGTCCGGTATACTGAGATATTTTTCGTACAGCTTTGGCAGTATGGGGGACGGCATGAAGGTCTTTGTCATAGCCGAACAGGGGGAATTCGCGTCCATGACCTACAGGAATGTATCCATGGAGGACGGCAGAGAGGTGGGCAGTACCTTTTTGATCCCTCTTAATATGATGAACAAGCTCAAGGCACTTATCATGTCTGAGGAGATCTTTCTCTGGGACGGTTTCAATAAGAATAATTCGGTGATCGCCACAGGTCACAGCTTTGATCTGAAAGCGGATTTTGATAACCAGAGCCTGAAGGCCCACGGCATGGTAATGATGCCCCCGGGTTATAAGGAAAAGCATGAGGTTCTGGTGAATTTTCTGGAGGGCCTGGTGAGGAGCTTTTACAGAGAGATCAGTGAGGAGTAGTTATGCCGGATGTGATGATTTATATATCCGCCGTTATCGTCTTTTTGCTTGTCCTGTTTTGTGTGTTAAAGATCTTGTATGAGAACAGACATTTCAAAGTGACTTCTTATACTTTGAAGTGTCCGAAGCTTAAGAAAAAGGTGACCATGGCCATTCTGGCGGACCTGCATGATTACAGTTACGGCGAAAACAACGAGGATCTGATGCGGGCTATTGATGAGCAAAAGCCTGATCTGGTGGTGAGCGCCGGAGATATGATCACCGCTTCCTGCCATGACGGGCGGGATGTGAAGACCTTTGATCTTCTGACGCGGCTCAGTGAAAAATATACTTTTGTATACGGCTGCGGAAATCACGAGGATAAGCGCCTGAGGCGTTATGATGAAAAGAGAAACGAACCCCTTAAGAGACTGGGGATCATGGATAATACCTGCAGGGATTTTGATGAATACGGCATCAGGATATACGGCCTGAATCTGGAATGTGATTATTTCAGGAAGGTGGTACTTAATAAGACCGACGAAACTCATATCACTGAGCTGGTGGGAAAACCGTCGGAGGATCATCTTAACATATTGATGGGACATAATCCGGATCAGATGGAGGCCTATGCAAAGTGGGGGGCCGATCTGGTGCTTTCCGGTCATATACACGGAGGGATGGTGGCCACTCCCTGGCACAGAGGGCTGATCTCGCCCATGTTTACGCCCCTTCCCAGATATTACAGGGGTATTTACAAAAAAGGCGGAACGACCATGGTGCTGAGTGCCGGTCTGGGAAATCATTCCGTACATGTGAGACTGTTTAACCCGGCCGAGCTGATACGGCTTGAACTCGTTCCGGAGGAATGAATTATATCTCCAATGTTATCATAAGGAGCAAAGAAAAGATCCTTCGGCTGAAGCCTCGGGATGACAATTGATTATGTCATTAAAAGGGGAAAAGCGTTAAAGACTGAATAATATGGCGATAGAAGTAAAACTGGAAGCGTTTGAAGGTCCTCTGGATCTGCTGCTTCATCTGATAGAAAAGAATAAAGTGGACATCTATGATATCCCCATAGCCATGATCACGGATCAGTATATGGAGTACATAGATGAGGCGAAAAGCCGGGACCTGTCCATCATGAGCGAGTTCCTGGTTATGGCGGCTACCCTCCTGGATATCAAATGCAGGATGCTCCTCCCCAAGGAAGTGGATGAGGAAGGCGAGGAGATCGATCCCCGAGCCGAGATGGTCCGCCAGCTCCTTGAGTATAAGATGTATAAATATATGTCCCTGTTGCTCAAGGACAGGCAGATGGAAAACGACGGCTATAATATAGCCAAGAAGGCAACCATTCCCAAGGAGATAGCCGAGTACGAAGCGCCGGTCAACTATGAAGAACTGGTGGGCGATATCACCCTGAAAAAGCTTAATGAGATCTTTCAGGAGCTGTTAAAGAGACAGGCCGACAAGGTGGACCCCATCCGCAGCAAGTTCGGCAATATCGAAAAGGAAGAGGTTGATCTGACCAAAAGGGTCTCTTTTATCAGAAACTACGCTATGGAACACAAGCGCTTCTCCTTCAGACAGCTTCTGGAAAAGCAGGAAAGCCGTGCCGAACTCATAGTCACGTTCCTGGTCGTCCTCGAATACATCAAGTCCGGACGGTTTACCGCCGTTCAGGAGGAGCAGTTCGGAGAGATCGAGATCGAGCTTCATGAGGATGCGATGGATCCATATTCCGAGGACGGGATCGTACTGGACGGAGGAGACTGAGCGGAACTTAATAATCAAAAAAATTACAAATAATCATTTTGGTGAATAACAATGAAAAAAGAAGAAAACAATATCGAAAATGAAGAGGTCGAGGAAAAGGAAGAAGGCCTGACCGAAGTCGAAGAAGAAATAAACCTCGATGAAGAGGAAACCGTGGCCGCTCTCGAAGCCCTCCTGTTTTCCACAGGCGCCTCCATGGACATTAACGCCCTGGCCGGCTACATGAACAAGACTCCCGAGGAAGTGACAAAGGCGGCAGACACGCTGACCAACAGATATAAGAACAAACGCTGCGGACTGGAACTTCTCCGTCTGGAGAACTCATTACAGCTGTGCACGAAGAAATCCTGCTACCCCGTGATGAGAAAGCTGCTGGGAGCCCCCAGACGAGCCACCCTCAGTGAGACGGTGCTGGAAACCCTGGCAATTGTGGCCTATAAACAGCCCGTGACCAGAGTGGAGATAGAAAGCATAAGAGGCGTATCCTGCGGACATCAGATAAACAAACTGCTGGAATATGACCTCATCAAGGAACTGGGCCGACTGGACGTGCCCGGCAAGCCTCTTTTGTTTGGGACCACCGAGCAGTTTCTGAAGAGTTTTGCCGTATCGTCCATCGATGAACTGCCTGTGGCATCCCCCGTTGAAATCGAGAATTTCGGCGCACAGACAGATGCCGAGATCGAAGAAATTAAAGTTTAAAGATAGAATGTTAAAAATTTATTAAATATATGTAGAAATAATTTTTCTCTTATGCTATAATGCATCTGTTTTGAAATCATACATATGTTTTAGTGGAGGCGAAATATGAGCAATTATCCCGAAAGCTCAGCGGGCAGACGTATAGCAGCACTGCTCGATGAGAACAGTTTCGTTGAGATCGGCGGCGACGTTACGGCCAGGATCACCGATTTTAACGAAGGCAGCGCCGAGACACCTTCAGACGGTGTCATCACGGGCTACGGAGTGATAGACGGAAAAGCTGTCTACATTTACAGCCAGGACGCATCGGTGCTTAACGGATCCATTGGCGAAATGCACGCCAAGAAGATCAGTCATATCTATAAGCTGGCCATGAAAGTAGGAGCACCTGTCATCGGACTCATCGATTCATCGGGTGTGAGACTTCGCGAGGCTATGGATTCTCTTATGTCCATGGGCAGCATCCACAGGAATATGGCTCTTGCATCAGGTGTCATTCCCCAGATCACAGCCGTATTCGGTGAGTGCGGCGGAGGTATGGCCATTACCTGCGGCCTTTCCGATTTTGTATTCATGGAAGAGAACGGAAAGCTCTATGTGAATTCACCCAATGCTATCCCCGGAAACAACGAAAACAAAAAGGATACAGCCTCCTGTGAATTTAAGGCAAAGGAGTCCGATATGGTAGACGGATCCGGAGACGAGGCTTCCATCATAGCCAAGATGAGAGCTCTGGTTTCCATGCTTCCTTCAAACAATACCGATATCGCCGATGCAAACTGCGTGGATGATCTGAACAGACTCATCCCCGATATCAAGAATATGGCAGAGGATACATCGATCATGCTGTATAATCTGGCAGACAAGGGCTCATATCTGGAGCTCAAGGATAAATATGCAAGGGATATGGTGACCGCCCTTATCAAGCTGGACGGTATCACCGTAGGAGCTATTGCGAACCGCAGTGTGGTTTACAACAGCGACGGAGAGAAGGAGGAGACCTTCGATTCATCCCTTACCCTTAAGGGCGTGCGCAAAGCTACCGATTTTGTACGTTTCTGCGACAGCTTTGACATCCCCGTCCTTACCATCACGAATGTAAACGGTTTCTGCGCATGCGAGTGCTCCGAAAAGCAGATGGCCAAGGCTGCAGCTTCATTGGAGTATGCTTTTGCAGAGGCTACGGTGCCCAAGGTTAACGTGATCACGGAAAAAGCCTGGGGCAGCGCTTTTGTAGTGATGAATTCAAAGGCTCTGGGCGCTGACATCACCTTCGCCTGGGACGGCGCAAAGATCGGTGTGATGGATTCAAAGCTGGCAGCCAAGATCATGTACGAAGGACAGGGCGCCGATGTAATCTCTGAGAAGGCAAAAGAGTATGAGGAGCTTTCCGGAAGTGCTCTTTCAGCTGCAAAGAGAGGTTATGTGGATGCTATCATCAATCCTTTGGATACCAGGAAATATGTGATCGGCGCATTTGAGATGCTCTACACCAAGGGCGAGAGCCGTCCTGATAAAAAGCACGGTACAAAATAGTTTACAGAGAGGATGTTTACAGTGAAAAAAAGTATTAAGAAAATTTTATTGTTGACAAGCGTCCTGCTGGCTATGGTTTTTGTACTGACATCCTGTGGTAAGGAAAAGGAGCTGGTTCAGTATGATGAGGCTGCTCTTAAGCAGATTGCCTTCAAGATCACCCTTCTGGTGGATTCCGTTGACAGGGATTATCTGAATAAGCTCGAGAGCGAGCTTTCCGAAGAAGAGATAGAAGAACAGCTCAAGTCCGAAAGACTGGGTATCAAGGCTGACGGTGCAGCTTTTTATTCAGCTGTCGATTCCTGGCTTACCGCCAAGGAAGAGCTGGGTAATGTGAATCTGGAAGCTGTCAGCGAACAGGATGTGGTCATCGAGCCGGATACGGACGAGGTCATCGTAAAGATTACGGTTAAGGGCGACGGTAAGGACGATAAAGGTAACGACAGAAGCGCTCAGGTGGAATACATCTTTGATAAGAGATTGAAACTCACCTCCGGCGTAACCAACATCAACAGGTCCTTTAACGAGAACATGAAGAATGCGGCACTCAACACCCTGCTGGGAATGGGAACCGTGTTCGCAGTGCTTATCCTGATCGCTCTGCTGATCGACAGCTTTAAGTATATCTCGATCATTGAAAAGCACTTTGAAAACAAAAAGAAAGTACCTGCCGAGAAGAAGCAGGCTATTGATAATGCCCTTGCAAGGATAGTGGAGACAGAGACGCGGGGTGACGATAATGAACTCATCGCAGTCATTTCCGCAGCTATTGCCGCATATGAGGCACAGAGCGGCGGCAGTGTACCTGCGGGCGGATATGTAGTCAGATCTATTAAGAAAAGATAAGGAGAGATAAAATGAAAAATTACACTATTACCGTAAACGGAAATGTATATGATGTGACTGTTGATGAGGGCAAAGGCGGAGCAGCACCTGTAGCTGCAGCACCCGCACCCGTGGCAGCAGCGCCTGCAGCAGCACCTGCACCTGCAGCAGCACCTGCGGCAGTAGGCGGCGGAGCAGTTAAGATCGAAGCCGGTGCGGCCGGTAAAGTATTCAAGATCGAGGCTTCCGTTGGACAGAGCGTTAAGACCGGTGATACCGTAGTCATAGTAGAGGCTATGAAGATGGAGATCCCTGTGGTAGCACCTCAGGACGGTACCATTGCCAGCATAGACGTGGCAGTCGGTGATGCCGTTGAAGCAGGCGCAGTTCTTGCAACAATGAACTAAAGGAGATTACGGAGGTTAAGCGATGTCTTATATTACTGAAACATTGGCAAACCTTTGGGGACAGACGGCTTTCATGACCATTGACATCAAGAATGTGATCATGATCATCGTTGCATTGTTTTTTCTGCTGCTGGCCATTAAGTTCGGCTTCGAGCCGCTTCTTCTGACCCCCATAGCCTTTGGTATGCTTCTGGTCAATATCTATCCCGATATCATGGCCGAAGGCGGTTTGCTTCACTATTTTTATCTGTTGGATGAGTGGTCCATCCTGCCTTCCCTCATCTTCATGGGCGTAGGTGCCATGACGGATTTCGGACCCCTCATTGCGAATCCTGCCAGCTTCCTGTTGGGAGCGGCGGCTCAGTTCGGTATTTTCGCAGCATATTTCGGAGCTATTGCTCTCGGGTTTAACGACAAAGGTGCTGCGGCAGTATCCATCATCGGAGGAGCTGACGGCCCTACTTCCATTTTCCTTGCAGGAAAGCTGGGACAGACTTCACTTCTCGGACCTATTGCGGTGGCAGCTTATTCATACATGTCGCTGGTTCCCATTATCCAGCCCCCTATCATGAAGCTGATGACCACCGAAAAAGAGAGAAAGATCAAGATGGGACAGCTTCGTCCCGTGTCAAAGCTGGAGAGGATCCTTTTTCCGATCATAGTCACCATCGTGGTATGTCTGATCCTTCCCACTACAGCACCCCTTGTAGGTATGCTCATGCTTGGTAATCTCTTCAAGGAGAGCGGCGTGGTAAGACAGCTGACAGATACAGCATCCAATGCCCTGATGTACATCGTGGTCATCTTCCTCGGAACATCCGTAGGAGCCACCACTTCCGCAGAGGCATTCCTGAATGCAAACACACTTAAGATCGTTGCTCTCGGACTTATTGCATTTATGTTCGGAACTGCAGCGGGAGTATTCTTCGGAAAGCTCATGTGCATAGCCACCAAGGGCAAGGTTAATCCTCTGATCGGCTCCGCCGGAGTGTCCGCCGTACCCATGGCCGCAAGAGTATCCCAGAAGGTGGGAGCAGAGTATGATCCCACGAACTTCCTCCTGATGCACGCCATGGGCCCGAACGTAGCAGGCGTTATCGGTACCGCAGTCGCAGCCGGTACCTTTATGGCGATCTTCGGCATCTGACGAGGATTGCACCCCGAGTATGAAACACATCCGCTTTAGCGGATGTCTCACGAAGAAAATATCGGATGTGCAAGCTTGCTTGCAACAGACGATATTTGCATCGTGAGTAATCCCGATCTTGATCGGGATGTGGTTTCATACGTATGGAGGTATAAGACGAGCAGCGCGACGAAAAAGATGCGGAGCATCTTTGAGTTTAGTTTTTATTCAGGATAGAATCTATCAAGATTCTTCGCTAATGTCCTAAGGCATCCACCACTTCGTGGTACCCCTTAGGACGAAATTCGCTCAGAATGACATAGTTTTGAAGATTATAAAGGAAAGGAAAAATCATGGCAGAGAAAAAACCGGTTAAAATATGTGAAACGATCCTGCGTGACGCGCATCAGTCACTGATCGCCACCAGAATGCCCACCGAGCTCATGCTCCCCATCCTCGATAAGATGGATAAGGTCGGCTATCACTCAGTAGAGTGCTGGGGCGGCGCCACCTTTGACGCATCCTTAAGATTCCTTAAGGAAGATCCCTGGGAGCGACTCAGACTCATCAGAAAGGGTATGCCCAACACGAAGCTTCAGATGCTCTTCAGAGGACAGAACATCCTGGGCTATCGTCACTACGCTGACGATGTGGTGGAAAACTTCGTAGAGAAGTCCATCGCAAACGGAATCGATATAATCCGTATCTTTGACTGCCTTAACGATCTTCGTAACCTTAAGGCAGCTGTAGACGCCACCATCAAGATCAAGGCAAGGGAGGGCAGAGGACATGCCCAGATCGCTCTTTCCTATACACTGGGCGATGCATATACCCTTGACTACTGGATGAACATGGCTAAGGAGATCGAGGAGATGGGAGCTGATTCCATCTGTATAAAGGATATGGCAGGACTTCTCCTTCCTTATAAGGCACAGGAGCTGATCACAGCTATGAAGAGTGCCACCAACCTTCCCATCGATCTACATTCACATTACACCTCAGGTGTGGCAGGCATGACTTATCTCAAGGCTGTTGAGGCAGGCTGCGATATCATCGATACCGCTATGTCACCTCTTTCCATGGGTACTTCACAGCCCGCTACGGAGGTTATGGTAGAAACCTTTAAGGGCACGGAGTATGACACCGGTCTGGATCAGGAACTTCTGGCAGAGATCGCCGATTACTTTGCTCCCTACAGAGAAGAGTGCCTTAAGACCGGCCTTCTCAATCCCAAGGTTATGGGCGTTAACATCAAGACCCTGCTGTATCAGGTTCCCGGCGGTATGCTTTCCAACATGGTATCACAGCTCAAGGAACAGAATGCAGAGGATAAATACAATGACGTGCTCAACGAGATCCCCAGAGTGCGTAAGGATATGGGCGAGCCTCCTCTTGTTACTCCTTCGTCACAGATCGTCGGTACACAGGCTGTATTCAATGTGCTGATGGGTGAGAGATACAAGATGGCTACAGATCAGACCAAGGATCTGCTCCGCGGTAAGTATGGACAGACCGTTAAGCCCATGAACCCCGAGGTTATCGAAAAGGTTATCCCCGGCGAGGAGAGGATCACCTGCCGTCCCGCAGATCTCATCGAGAACGAGATGGACAAGATCGAGGCAGATATGAAGGAATACAAGCAGCAGGAAGAGGATGTGCTTTCATATGCACTCTTCCCTCAGGTTGCCACAGACTTCTTCAAATATCGTCAGGCACAGCAGGAAAAGATAGACGTTACAAAGGCTGACAAGAAGAATGAAGCTTATCCCGTATAATCTTTGAATGACTTTTAGGACAAGTGAATCCTGACCTTAAACTTAACTCAAACATGTCCCGTATCAGGGGCATGTTTGATTAGTTTACAGGAAAATATTTTTACAGGAAAAAATTTTTACAGTATGATATGAGATGGATATTTGAATATAAAAAAATAACAGCTCTGCTTTTGACCATGATCTTTATCCTGTGTCAGGCTGCCGTTATCGTCCATGCGGATACGGTCAGGGCCTCGGACCTTCAGGTGACATACACTGAGGATAAGGTGAATGATTACTGGACTGAATATTATTACACGGTAAAAAACGATTCGTCACAACCTGTGACCGGTGTGATAATCCTGATCCCTGCAGACGGCGATATGCAAAAATGTGAGACCTGGTCGGGGCAGATGCTTTCATACGATGCGTCGGCCGGCGGCATACTTTTGTACGCACCGGTGTGCATAGCTGCGGGGGGCAGCGCCAGTCTTGAGAAAATGGGGATAGATGCAAAGACCCATCCCGTTACTCTGGGGAAACCTTCGGTATATGCGGTAAATGAGACAAGAAACTGGAACAGTGTACATCAATACGGCGATCCGCCGGAAGACAACACATTTCCGGATAAAGATATGACTGACGGCGGTAACGCCGGTAACGATATGACGGGGCCGGTTTTGGAAACTGACTATGAACTAAAAGGAGAAGTTAAGGATATGGAATTTAAGGATACTCCCGTAGGAAAGCACGGAAAACTGCATCTTGCAAAGGTGGAGGGCTACGGAAATGCACCGGTGATCGTGGATGAAAAAGGAGAACCGCTGATGCTTCGAGGTGCCAGTACCCATGGCCTGCAGTGGGATGTCTGCATTCCGTACATCAATAAAGAGGCCTTTCAGTCCTTCCGTGATGAATGGGGAGTGAACCTTATCCGTTTTGCCGGTTATGTGAGGGATGATAACGGTTATCTGAACGGAGGCAGGGATGTCATCGACGATATGATAACGAAGGGAATGCCCTATACAAAGGAACTGGGACTTTATGCCATCATCGACTGGCACGTTTTGGCCTACAATCCTCATGAAGATAAGGAAGAAGCAAAGAAGTTTTTTGAAAAATACGCCGGAATGTATTCCGGTTATGACAATGTGATATATGAGATCTGTAATGAACCTACCGGTACCCCCTGGTATGACGGCACCGGCAGAGACCTGTACAGTTACGCCAATGAGCTGATCCCCATCATCAGGGAGAAGGATCCCGATGCCCTTATCGTGGTGGGCACAAACACCTGGTCCCAGGATGTGGATGATGTACATAATAAACCCATTGAGGGTTACGATAATATCATGTACGCCTTCCATTTTTATTCCGGATCCCACAAGGGCGAATTCAGGGACAGGGTTAAGAATGCATTGGATTCGGGCACCCCTGTATTCATAACCGAGTTCGGTATCTGCGATGCCAGCGGCAACGGAAATATCCAGACCGGTGAGGCGGATCTGTGGATGGAGTTTTGTGAAAAATACAATATCAGCCATGCCTGCTGGGCCATCTCTAAAAAAGACGAGAGCGCATCATATTTTAAGACCGACTGCGTAAGGACCAGCGGCTGGAAACAGGAGGATCTGGCTCCCACAGGTGTCTGGCTTTTTAATACATATCGGAGAGAGGCTTCATCCGAACAGGATGATACGGCTGAAAAAACGGAAACGACAGAAGAAATGGAAACGACAAAAGAAACGGACAGTTCAAAGATGTCGGATATGACTGAGGAAAAGAGTGCTTTGGATCAGCCCGGAACGTCCGCAACAACAGAAAATAAAGAAACAACGGCTCCCGCTGAGTCTGCTCCCGGCTTTTTCGAACGTATAATAGAGTTTTTCCGTAATCTTTTTGCCGGGGTGAGCGCACCGGGTGTTGCATCTTGACAATTTATAAAACATATGTTATTTTATTAAAAGAAAATTTTTTATCCTTAAGGGGGAATTATGGCCAGAAAACAGAGTATAACAAAAGAAATGATCCAGAAAGCGGCCTTGGACCTGGCGCATGAAGAGGGACTGGAGGCAGTTACCGCCCGCCGTGTCGCAGCCTGTGCCAACTGCTCTACGCAGCCTATCTTCAGGGCTTACGAAAACATGGAGGATCTTCAGGCCGATGTGATAAAGATGGCAGGGGATTTTTTTGCCGAGTATTATGAGAATTCACCCAAGAATTCACCCACGCCTTTTGTGGATCTCGGTATCGCCTATATCAATTTTGCAAGGGAGCATGAGAATCTTTTCCGCATCCTTTTTGTCAGCAGATATAAGAGGACGGTTTCGACTTATGAATTCATCAACGGCTCCGATAAGATGTATGTTCTTAAGGAGCTTAAGAAGGTGGAAGGAGTTCCGCCCCAGAGAGCAGGACAGATATTCTCGTTGTTCTGGACCTTTGTAAACGGTCTGGCTGCCATGAGCCTGAACGGCGATCTGGATATGAATGAAGAAGAGATAAGGGCGAATCTGGCCGAAGCATACGAAGCATTAAGGAGCTTTGGGGCATAATGGCCAGGAACCTTTTGATCTCTCTGGATAAAAAGTATCCCGCCTTCAGCAAGGGCCAGAAGAAAATAGCGGACTATGTCAAGGAGAATCCCGATGAGGCGGCGTTTTTGACTGCGGCGAAGCTCTCCGAAAAGACCGGCGTTTCCGAGTCTACGGTGGTGAGGTTCGCAGTGGCCATGGGATATAAGGGCTTTCCCGAATTTCAGGACGCGCTTTCGGATATGCTGAGGGATAAGCTGAGCCTTAAGGAACAGCTTAATGACAGCACCGGCCTCGGAAATAAACAGCTGTACGCTTCGGTGATGGCCTCGGATATGAGCCTTATCTCAAATACCATATCAGCCACGGAGCCTGCATTGTTTGAGGCTGCCGTGGATATGCTGACCAGGGCAAGGCGCATATATGTCCTGGGGATCAGACAGGAATCGGCCCTGGCGGCACATCTGGCTTTTTATCTGAACCTTATGTTTTTTGATGTCAGGCTCATCAGCTCCAGCTACATGGGTGAACTTTTTGAACAGCTGATAAACATTGATGAAAACGATGTCCTTGTGGGCATCAGTTTTCCCAGATATTCCGTGAGAGTACTCAGGGCGCTGGAATTTGCCAGTACGAAAAAGGCCGGTATCATCACTCTTACAGATGATGCGAATTCACCTGTGGGTATGTATTCTTCGGTAAATCTTCCGGCCAGGAGCAGGACTCATTCCATACTTCAGTCCATGACTGCACCCTTTTGTCTGATAAATGCGCTGGTGGTTGCCATCAGCATAAAAAAAGGAGATGCACTCCTTGATTCCTTGAAAGAACTGGAAGATATCTGGCAGGATTATCAGGTGTACGGACCGGATAATCTGGACGCCTTTGACGACGAACCCTTTTAGACATGAAAACCTTAGTTATAGGGGGCGGTCCTGCCGGTATGATGGCGGCCATATCCGCTGCCATGGCAGGGGATGAGACCCGTCTCATAGAAAAAAACGAAAAGCTGGGCAAAAAGCTGTTCATCACGGGAAAGGGCAGGTGTAATGTCACAAATGCCTGTGATATATGCGATTTTTTCGACAGCGTATGCTCGAATCCCAAATTTTTGTACAGCGCGGTCTACGGTTTTGACAACAGCAGCCTGATGGCATTTTTTGAAGAGAGGAAGGTCCCGCTCAAGACAGAAAGAGGGAACAGGGTCTTTCCCGTGTCGGATCACTCCTCCGACATCATCAGGGCGCTTGAGGTACAATTGAAGGATCTGGGTGTTTCCGTCAGCCTGAATACCGAAGTCAGGGAGCTTATCACGGAAAACGGCCGGGTGACCGGCATCAGATACGCCGGAGGTTTTGAGGAGGCGGACCGGGTGATAGTGGCTACGGGCGGTCTGTCCTATCCGTCCACCGGTTCCACGGGAGACGGCTACAGATGGGCAAAGGCCACGGGACATGAGATCAGGGATACTTATCCCGCCCTTGTCCCCTTTAATCTGAAGGATGAATTTGTAAAGGAGCTTCAGGGTCTTACCCTTAAGAATACAGGACTTGTGGTCCTCAAAGATAAAAAGACCGTTTTTTCAGGTCAGGGAGAGGTTTTGTTTACGCATTTCGGCGTCAGCGGACCCCTCATCCTTACGGCATCTTCCCTTATGAAGGGGGGACGCGGAGATTTTGAGATATATCTGGACCTGAAACCTGCACTTTCGCAGGAGGTGCTTGATAAAAGATTTCTCCGTGAATTTGAAAACGGAGCGCAAAAGAGTCTTTCAAATGTTTTGAAGGAGCTTTTGCCAAAGTCTATGATACCTGTGATACTCGCTCTTTCCTCTGTTTCGGGAGAAAAGAAGGCGGGACAGGTGAGCCGCAGCGAAAGGGAACGGCTGCTTGATGTATTTAAACATATGCCGCTTCATTTTTCCTCACTTAGAGGGTATAATGAAGCCATAATCACCGGCGGAGGTGTGAGTGTCAGGGATGTGAATCCCTCCACCATGGAATCAAACAAGATTAAAGGCTTGTATTTTTGCGGAGAAGTACTTGATGTTGATGCCTTTACCGGAGGCTATAACCTGCAGATCGCATTCAGTACGGGAAGACTGGCCGGCGGGGCATAGCGGGAGGTTGTTTTGGCTTACTTTTCCATGGACAATAATGACAGAGAACTGCTTTTGGCAGCCATGAAAAGACTAAAGCACGGAGATTTTACTCCGCTTGATACCACCTTCTTCAGTGACAAGGAGCTGGGAGATCATTTCAATGACATGCTTGAAAGCGTTAAGGACAGGAATAATGATTTTCTTGTCCGGCTTAACGACGCGGTCCGGGGAATTGGCGACAATACACATATCAAGAACATGATAGATTCCGTGGAAGGCCAGAACGGTGCGGTCATGGATCTGCTGGATCTGAGGGGAAAGCTCAGATATGCGGTGGAAAGACTGGACGAATACAATCTTGAGATGCTGGCGCTTTCCAAACAGATCAGAAATACCTGTGATCCCTGTGTGGATGACATGAACATTTCCAGTAAGGAAGTGGAGACACTGGTGGCAGACATAAAGGAGACCGTGCAGGAGATCAGCTTCGGGCTTCTTTCCATGGAAGTACCCTTGCCTGACGAGACTTATGTGCTCCTGGACAGATTTCTGGCCATGATGAACATGTGTACCCAGGCCCTTGAGAATCGTTCCACCATCATATTTGATGTGGCACAGAGCATAGAGGGGATCCACGGCAGGGTGGAGGCTGTCATAGACGATGTGATCAGTGCCAAAAAGCTGATCGACCAGCAGAACAGTCAGGCGGACATATTTATAAGCGGCGTGGACCGGGTACATAAGAGTACCGGAGAGATATCTGAGGACTGTTACAATACAGGCCGTTATCTGCAGAGGGTCACCCGGGCGCTTGACCGGGCCCGGAATGATATGTACAGGAAGAATTCCGACCTGCCGATCCATGATAAGCTCAGGATCTTCGAGGTGGATCACAATGTGCTGTTGTGGCGTACCTATAATAACATGATGGATCTGGAAGTCCTTCTGACAAAAAATGTGGAGACTGTGGACCGTTGCAAATTTGCCCTCTGGTGCAGGGAAGAGGCAGAGTCTTATATTACGGAGACAGACGGATTTAAGAATGCAGTGGATGCCCATACCGTTTTTCATAAGCATATCCTGGGGTGCTTCAGGGCAAAATTTGACAACGATATAGCGCTGGCAAAAAAGGAGTTTGATCTTTCATGTGCGGCTCTGGATGAGTTCATTGTGTCTTTGATGGAACTCCACAATGTATATGTTAAAAACGGAATAGTCGATGAACATTCCGATAATACTATGATCTGGTAACCGTGTATTACAGCTGCCAGGGGAAAGGAGGTGGATCGTATGCAGGAAGTTACTATGGATGCTAAGATTGAAAATCTGCCGCGCATGTTTGACTTTATTGTTTCGGAGCTGAGCAGATGCGGCGTCCGGCAAAGTGTGATCAGGCAGTGCAAGCTCTGCGCCGAAGAGGTCTTCATGAATATTTCCAGCTACGCTTATCATCCTGATACCGGAAAGGTCACTTTGAGACTTGATACTGAGGCAAAGCCGCATAAACTTTTGTTCAAGCTGGTCTTCTATGACAATGGCAAACCGTTCAATCCGTTGTCTGTAGATGAGCCTGATCTGGAAAGTGATGTGCAGAACCGAAAGGTCGGAGGCTTGGGCATATATCTGGTGAAAAAGACAATGGACGTGGTCCAATACGATTACATAAATGCTCAAAATGTACTGACAATGGAAAAAACACTGGATATATGATGAAAGGAGCATACTGCGATGCAAATAGATAAGACCATAGAAAACAATACAGTGACCGTGGCCCTCAACGGGGAAGTGGACGGCTCCAACGTGAGCCAGTTTGAACTCGCCATGACCGATGCCGCTGCAGAAGGAATACATGTCGTTGTCGACCTTAAAAACCTTAATTACGTCTCCTCCGCCGGCCTTCGGATCTTCCTGATCTTCCAGAAAAAGCTGGGGGATAAGATGAGCATTATCCACGTAAATAAAGAGGTGATGGATATCTTCAGCCTTACGGGGTTTGTTAAGCTTTTAAAGATAGTGGAGACGGATAAATGAATATAGCCATAGACGGACCTGCAGGTGCAGGCAAATCGACGATAGCAAAGATAGTGGCAAAGAAGCTGGGCAGCATATATGTGGACACCGGTGCCATGTACAGGGCCATGGCTCTGTATCTTATGAGACAGGGACTGGGAACTTCGGATGAGGACAGGTTTTCAAAAGAGTGTGAAAACGCTGTGATCTCCCTTCGTTATGAAGATGGGGTCCAGGCTGTTTTTCTCGGAGATGAGAATGTGAATTCCCTGATCCGTACTCCCGAAGTGTCCAATATGGCCAGCGTTTCCTCCAAAAACGCAGATGTGAGGAAGAAGCTGGTATCCATACAGCAGGAATTGGCCAAAACCACCGATGTGGTGATGGACGGCAGGGATATCGGCACAAAGGTGCTGCCGGATGCAGAGGTGAAGGTTTACCTTACCGCATCCGTAGAGTGCAGGGCAAAGCGCCGCTATGATGAGATGATCGCAAAGGGAGAGGAATGTGATCTCTCGGAGGTTGAGAAGGATATTGCGGACAGGGATTACCGTGATATGCACAGGGAAAATTCGCCCCTTGTGCAGGCTGAGGACGCAGTCCTCATCGATTCCACGTCCCTGACCATAGAACAGGTGGCGGATGAGATCTTAAAACTGGTACCGTAAAATGGAAGTGAGACTGGCAAAGACAGCAGGCTTCTGCTTCGGCGTAAAGAGGGCTGTGGAAAAGGTTTACGAAGGTATCGGCACCAACGACCGTATCTATACCTTCGGACCCATAATACATAACGAACAGGTAGTCAGGGATCTTGAAGAAAAAGGTGTGGTTGTGGTGAATAGCGTGGATGAGCTGTCCTCCCTTGAAAAAGGCACCGTGATAATCAGATCCCACGGCGTCAGCCGCGATATATACGAAAAGATAAAAGAGGCGGGGCATCTGGTGGAGGATGCCACCTGCCCCTTTGTTTTGAAGATACATAAGACAGTGGACAAGGAAAGCAGCGAGGGGCATCCCGTGATCATAATCGGAAATGAGGGACACCCCGAAGTAGAGGGCATCAGAGGCTGGTGCGATCTCTCCAAAGCGCCTGCATTTATCATAGGTTCCCAGGAAGAAGCACAGGCGTTTGACAGGGATCTGGGTGAAAACGCCATATGCGTTGTGGCTCAAACCACTTTTAATGTCAATAAATTTAAAGATATTGTTGAAATCCTATCAAAAAAAGGGTATAATGTAAATGTTGTGAATACGATCTGCAACGCCACGCAGGAGCGTCAGAGCGAGGCCAGAGAGATAGCTTCACAGTCGGATGTCATGATAGTCATCGGATCGAAGAGCTCCTCCAACAGCCGTAAACTTTACGAGATCTGCAGTGAGGTCTGCAGCGATACTCACTTTATACAGACACTTGATGACTTGGTTTTAGATTTACCTGAAACGATTCCATGTGTAGGTATTACTGCGGGGGCTTCCACCCCGGAAAATATTATAGAGGAGGTTCAAAAATATGTCAGAACAGTCTTTTGAACAATTATTGGAAGAACAAAATCCCAAAAGCATACACAATGGAGATGTGGTAAGCGGCGAAGTCATTTCAGTCAAGCCCGATGAGATCATACTTTCCCTCCACGGATACGGATCGGATGGTGTCATCAAGAAATTTGAATACACGAATGACAACAATGTAGACCTTACCGAGGCAGTTTCCGTAGGCGACGAGATGGAGGCCAAGGTCCTTAAGGTAAATGACAACGAAGGACAGGTTCTCCTGACATACAAGAGACTGGCCGCAGATAAGGGCAATAAGCGTCTTGAGGATGCATTCAACAACCGGGAGGTTCTCACCGCCAAGGTAGTCAAGGTACTGGAAGGCGGACTTTCCGTAGTAGTAGACGAGGCGAGAGTATTTATCCCCGCTTCCCTGGTTTCCGATTCATATGAGAGAGACCTGAACAAATATGCAGGTCAGGAGATCGAGTTCGTTATCACAGAGTTTAATCCCCGCCGTCGCCGCATAATAGGTGACCGCAAGGTCCTCCTTATGGAGAGAAAAGAGGAGCTGCGCAAGGCACTCTTCGAGAAGATAAAGGTAGGCGATGTGGTTGAGGGTACTGTCAAGAACCTCACCGAGTTCGGAGCTTTCGTAGATCTGGGCGGAGTAGACGGTCTGCTTCATATCTCCGAGATGAGCTGGGGCAGGATCGAGAATCCCAAGAAGGCCTTTAAGGTAGGTGATACCCTTCAGGTTCTGATCAAGGAGATCTCCGGCAACAAGGTGGCCCTTTCCAGAAAGTTTGAAGACAAGAACCCCTGGAAGGATGCAGCTGAGAAATACGCCATTGGAAATGAAGTTACCGGCAAGGTTGCCCGCATGACCGACTTCGGTGCATTTATTGAACTGCAGGAAGGCATAGATGCACTGCTCCACGTATCACAGATATCCAGAGAGCACATCGACAAGCCTGACAGCGTACTGAAGGTAGGCCAGGAAGTTACCGCCAAGGTAGTTGACTTTAACGAAGCCGAGAAGAAGATCAGCCTTTCCATGAAGGCTCTGCTTCCTCCCCTTTCACCTGAAGAAGAGGATGAGGATGTTAAATCTGTTGACATAGATGCTGTTATCGAGGCTCAGGACGAGGAAGAAGCTCCTGAGGCAGCTGCCGAAGAAGCTCCCGCAGCAGAGGAGGCTGCAGAGGAAAAGACAGAGGAGTAATATGGCATACGATTACGAATACTTCAAAAAGGCCGTTTTTGATCTTACAAAGATCGATCTGAATGCCTATAAAGAAAAGCAGATGAAACGTCGTATCGACACGCTCATCTCCAAGAATAAGATTACAGGTTATGAAAACTATGTAAAGGCATTAAAGACAGACAACGAAAGGTTTGAGGAATTTGTAAATTATCTGACCATTAATGTTTCCGAGTTTTACCGTAATCCCGATCAGTGGGAACTCATGGACAAGACTTATATCCCCGAGCTGATCCAGCGGTTCGGCACGAACCTTAAGATCTGGTCTGCAGCCTGTTCCACAGGTGATGAGCCCTATTCTCTGGTCATGGCCCTGTCAAAGCATATACCGCTGAACAGGATCAGGATACTGGCTACCGACATAGACAAGCAGGTGATGGAAAAGGCCAAGGTAGGTCTTTACAGTGAGAAATCACTTGCGGGGGTACCCAAGGAGTTCAAGCAGAAATATTTTGAAAAGGTGGGCCCTTCATACAAGATAGCCGATGAGATAAAGGCCAGAGTGGAGTTCAAGCAGGCAAACCTGTTAAAGGATCCCTATCCTACGAATTACGATTTCATAGTCTGCCGCAACGTGCTCATCTATTTCACTGAGGAGGCAAAGGATGAAGTTTTCAGAAAGTTCGCAGGCTCCCTCAAAAAGGGCGGATATCTTTTCATAGGATCCACGGAGCAGATCATGGGCTACAAGGAGATGGGATATATCAGGAAGAGCTCCTTCTACTATGAGAAAGCCTGATGTAGAGTTTTTACACGGATCGGACAGTAGTATTTAATAACTTAAACAAACAACCCCGGGAATTTGATTCCCGGGGTATTTTTATCGAGTTTTTTCATTCTGAGCGCCCACCTATCCATTTTCATTCTGAGCACCACATCCAACCATTGTCATTCTGAGCGAAGCGAAGAATCTTTTACCGGCATCCTTTCCTAAGCCGTGGCCAGGGTCTGAAGCAGATGCTCCGCATATCTGGTAAACTTTCTGGGATCTCTCTTAAATGCGTCCTCCAGCTCCACATAGGTGGTCTTGTCCGAGTAGGAGAGCTTATATTCGGGGCTGAAGATGGGGGAGAACATGGGGAGGAATACCCCTGTCTTTTTGGTGTAGCAGTTGGAGGCCTTTGCGCTTTCCCTGCGTGAGGAATCCACGTAGGTGGCTACACTTTTATGCACGGCTATATCCTCATCGGGTATGTAATAGTATTCTTTGTAATTGGGGTAGAAATACTTCGCTTCGCCTTCGTAGATGGCTACCCTGAGCTTGGCCCTGGTGCCTTCTCCTGTGAAATAGCAGTCGGAGAAACCATAGGATATCTGTACGGGAAGGGGTGAAGGCAGAGACAGCTCCATGATGACTTCGCTGCGCTTGACGCCCTGGGAATCGATGTAAGGATTTCGGCCGGCCTTGATCACGCGGATGCGCTCGTTGAACATATCGGGGACGGAGAGCAGCGGAACTATGCACACCATACCCCGCAGATCATGATAGTTATGATGGAGGAGCACATCCTCC
>JAEEGL011638484.1_pt1 | contig 22880 bp, 28 predicted proteins | sample 9134231 | NCBI WGS metagenome assembly JAEEGL01 (sample SAMN16246548, study PRJNA631951) | gut metagenome | biome: gut microbiome; feature: rumen; material: fiber-attached | host: Bos | place: Iran: Karaj | collected 2018-10 | reverse complement strand
CCTGTATAATCGTTATCATCTTTTTTTATATAAGCGCTTAGATCTGATAGGTTATGACATTCTATTTCTCCTTCAACTTCTTCAAGAGTTTAAGCTTCTTTTGCAGCTTTCATATATGATTTAGCATCAGCAACTAATAAACTTTTTTTAGCATTTCTTGTTCTTGGTTTAACTGCCAAAAAAGCAAATGATATTAATACACTAAGTATTACAATAACTGCTAAAAGCTCAACCAAAGTAAATCCTTTATTATTCTTTTTATTCATAAAATATCAGTTCCTTTTACCCTACTATCTACTATACAAATTATACCTTTTTTAATTAAACATTGTCAATGTAATAAAAAAACTTAAATAGATTTTACTATTTAAGTTTTTTTTCATTAATAATATTTATTACTTCGTCTACAGTTTTACTAAAATCAGTATAATTTGTTTCTACCCAAATAGTTGGTAGTTGATGATTATACCAAGTATACTGTCTTTTAGCATAATGTCTTGAATTTTTCTTTATTAAATCTAAAGCTTCTTCTTTTGTTATTTCATTATTAAAATATTTAAATAATTCTTTATAACCAATAACTGTATCTAAAGCTTTACATTTAACTTTTTTATCATAAAAGTATTTAGCTTCTTCAATTAAGCCTTCTTCAACCATTTTATCTACTCTTTTATTAATAATATTATATAAATTATCTCTTGATGTAGTAAGCCCTATAAATATTACATTATCATATAAAAGTTTAGATTCACTATGATCAATATTCTTTTTATTTAAAAGTCTAATTAACCTTTTTCTATTATTAAGATGAACTTTAGTACTTGGATCTTTTTTAAGAACTAAGTCATATAGTTCTTCATTTGATAAATCATCATAATTATTATTACTTGTTTCTTCTTCATCAAGTTTATAATCAAAAAGCGCAGCTTTTTGATATAAACCAGAGCCACCTACCATAATAATAGTTTTATCTTTATTTTCATCTATTATTTTTCTGGCATCTTTTTGATAATTATAAATTGTGTAGACATCTTTTAAATCACAAATATCAAATAAATAATGCTTGATACCCTCTTTTTCTTCTTCTTTTATTTTAGCAGTTGCAATATTCATTTCTTTATATACTTGCATTGCATCACTATTAATAATGATACCATTATATTTTTTAGCAAGTTCTACACTTAATTTTGTTTTACCAACACCAGTTGGTCCACAAACAACAATTATCATAAGAATCACTTCCTTTAATATTATGTCATTGCTCTTTTAAACATTTTATCTAAATCATAACTAGAAAATTTAACTATTGTAGGTCTTCCATGAGCACAGTTATATGGATTATTAGTTTCAAATAATTGTTCTAATAATGAATTCATTTCTTCTAGTGTCATTGGAGTGTTACCTTTAATACTCATCTTACAAGCAATAGTTCTAACTAAATTTTCATTAAATTTAACACGATCAATTATTTTCTTTTCTCCTACAATTAAATCAACAATTTTTCTAATTACTTCCTCTTCATGTCCTTCACCAAGCCATGTTGGTGTTTCTTTAAATATTATCGTATTAATACCAAAATCTTCAACTACAAATCCTAGATTTGTAATTATTTCAATATTATCTTTTAGCGTTAAGTATTCACTTGGTGAAAGCTCAATAGATATTGGAAAAAGCATAGCCATAGTGTGAATATCTTTTTCTTCTAAAGCTTTTAACACTTTTTCATAATTAATTCTTTCATGAGCAGCATGTTGATCAATTAAATACATTCCTTCATCATTTTGAGCAACTATAAAAGTTCCATGAATAGAACCAATTGGTTCTAAATATAATTTTTTTAAATCTTCATTTTTTTCTTTTTCTAAATTTACTTCTTCAACTGCAAAATCAAATGTAACTTGTTCATTAGAATTTGTTTCATCAGTATTATTATCAACAAGTTCAAAAGTATTTCTTGTGTTTATAAAATCACTATTTACAACAACTTCATTATTTTCTTCTTTAGTTTCTAAATTAATTTCTGGAACAAGTAAGGCTTTTTCTAAAAATATTTTTATGTTAGATGTAAGAAGTTCACATAATTCATTTAATTTACTTATCTTTATATCTTGTTTAGTTGGATGGATATTAACATCAACTAAAGTTGGGTCTGTATAAATATTTAGAAAAACTACAGGGTACTTATTATCAGGTTTATGTAAAAAATATCCATCATTAATAGCTCTATTAATATCTATATTTTTTACAACTCTGTTATTAACAAAAGTAATTATATGAGACCTGGATGCTTTTAAAATGTCAGGTTTACAAATGAAACCATCTATATCAAAGTCATCAGATGAAACATTAAATTTTATTAATCTTGTTGATATCGTTGAACCATAAAGTTCATGAATAACTTTAGCTAAATTTCCGCTACCACTTGTTCTTATAATATTTCTATCATTATTATATAGTTCAAATGCTATCTTTGGCATTGATAAAGCTAGTTTTTCAATATAATTTGTACAATTTTGTAGTTCTGTTGATTCACTTTTTAAATACTTTAATCTTGCAGGAGTATTATAAAAAATATTCTCTACATTAATAGTAGTTCCAGGTGTTGCCTCACATGTTTCTTTTTCTAAAATCTTACCACCTTTTATATGAACTAAAAAACCTTCGTCATTTTGAGTTGTTTTTAACGTAACTTCAGATACACTTGCAATCGATGGAAGTGCCTCACCTCTAAAACCTAGGGTATTTATAAAAAATAAATCATCATCACGATAAAGTTTACTTGTAGCATGTCTTTGAAAAGCTAAAATGGCGTCTTCTTTATCCATACCTTTACCATTGTCAGATACTTTAATTCCTTTTAAACCACCACTATTTAAACTAACAGTAATCTTTGTTGATCCTGCATCAATAGAGTTTTCAACTAGCTCTTTAACAATAGATGCACATTTTTCAATAACTTCACCAGCAGCTATTTTATTTGCTAAGTTTTCATTCATTACTTTAATGTTTCCCATGCTACTTCACCTTCTGTCTAAAAATAAGATTTTCTTACTTCATAATTATTTGTATTTAAACATATCTTGCATTTATTTTTAATATTAATAAAACCATACCCGTAAATAATTAAGTCACTATTACTATCTACTTCTATTTCACTATTTTTATTAAAATTAATATTATATACTTTTTTAACATTTACTAAATCACTAACATAAAAAGTAAAGCTATTAATATTTTTATCACATTGAATAAATATGTCATTACCTAACTTTATTATATCGTTTTCTTTAATTTGTAATGTTACAGGTTTGATATATTTTTTAGGAAAATTATCTTCGATAAATTCATAATCATTTATAAAACCTGGAGTATCAAATATATGAATATTTTCATCAAGTCTAATTTTTATAATATCTAATGTTGTATTTGGCATTAAACTAGATAAAATATTACTATTTTTACCATATGCCTTACATATTTCATTAATAATAGTGCTCTTACCAGAGTTTGTATAACCACAAATATAACTGTTTTTATATTCTTTAATTTTATTAATTAAAGTATTTAAATTAGTTTTTTTAAAAGCACTAATTAAAAAAATATCATTTTTTATTTTATATGTTTCTTTAATATAATCTTTATAACTATCTAAACTAATACTATAAGGAATATAATCTATTTTATTAATTACTAAATACTTATTATGATGATTGATTTTTTTAAATGTTTCTAATACATTATTGGAAAGATTTAAAAAATCAGTAATAAAGAAGATAGCTCCATCTTTATTACTAACCAAATCAATAATGTCTTCGTTATTGTATTTTAAATCAATTACTTCCCTTTTGTTATAGTTTTTTAACTTGAAACATCTCTCACAAAGTTTAGCGTCTTTTTTGGGAGAATAACCTATTTTTCTAGGATCTTTATATTGAATAGTTGATCCACAACCTGGACAAGTTTTAATCATAGTATTCACCTTTGATTAAAACACCTTTTTTATTAAATTTCTTTAATAGTTTTCTTTCCCAAATACGATTAAACCTTGTTGTTATTGGTTCAACCGGACCAATTCTATTTACAAAAATGGTTGTTAAACCCATTCTGTTACCACCAAAGACATCTGTCATTAGCTGATCACCGATTGCTGCTACTTGTTCAGGTTTAAAATTATAAATTTCAAGAATCTTTTTATATTTTTTCTTAAATGGCTTATGAGAACTAAAAGCAACATCAACATTTAATTTTTCTTTAAATGGTCTTAATCTATTTTTGCCACTATTTGACATAATTATAATTTTAAAATCACTTGAAAGTTCTTGAAATAAATCTTTAATTTTCTTTGAAGGTTCTTTAACCGTGTATGGTACTAAAGTATTATCTAAATCAAATAAAATACACTTAATTCCAGACTTTTTTAATTTTTTATAATTTATATCATATATACTCTTCTGATATATATCAGGTATAAATTTGTCCATTTATATCACCTTCTTAATTATAGCATAATTAGATGGGTTTAAAAATAGATTTTATTAGGAGTGATTAAATGTTTTTAGGGTTAATAAACATAATAAAAGACTTCTTTTTTATGGCAGGAAGTTACTCTAATACTGTCTTTCCTGAACCACTTAAAACTGATGAAGAAGAACTATACATTAAAAGAATGCTTAATGGTGATAAAGATGCTAGAAATATACTTATTGAGCATAATCTAAGATTAGTTGCACATATAGTAAAAAAATATGAAAGCAAACTAATAGATGCTGATGATCTTATATCAATAGGAACTATTGGTTTAATAAAAGCAATTGATAGTTATAACTTAGATAAAAGTACTAAAATAACAACATATGCTGCAAGGTGTATTGAAAATGAAATACTTATGTACTTTAGATCAAATAAAAAAAATAATAACACTATTAGTTTAAATGATTCTGTTGGTTTTGATAAAGATGGTAACGAAATTAATCTTATTGATATAATTCAAGATAAATCTCCCGAAATAATAGATATACTTCATAATAAAGATAATATAAATGATTTAAAACTATATTTAAAGGATTTAAATTCTAGAGAAAAAGAAATTATTATAAAAAGATATGGTCTATTTAATCAAAGGGAACAAACTCAAAAGAAAATAGCTAAAGAACTAGGAATATCAAGAAGCTATGTTTCACGCATAGAAAAAAGAGCACTTACTAAAATACTGCGCTCTTTTATGAAAAACAATTCTATTCTTTAATTAATAATGTTCATCTAAACTATCGATAACGTCTAGTTCATTTTCAACGGCTTGGCGGAAACGACGTTTAAAATTAATTATACGACGTTTTAACATGTCAGCATCACTTTGAGCTTTTTCAGCTTTCATTAATGCATCATTTAATATTCTTGATGCATTTTTTCTAGCTTCATCTAAAATACTTTTAGATTCACTTCTAGCTACATTTCTCATATTATTTGATACTTCTTCTGCAGCAAGAATAGTTTTATTTAAAGTACTTTCTAAATTTTCATACTTTGTTAATTCTTGCTTTAATGCTAAAATATCTGCATCTTTTTGTTTTAACTTATTTAAAACATTTTCAAATTCAGTGGTTACTTCATTAACAAATGCATTTACTTCAGCTTTATCGTATCCCATAAGCGAATTATTAAATTTTTTCACGCTTATCACCAAGCTTCCTTACTTTCTATTTCTTATTAATTAATTTTCCCATTCATAGTCTTCATCATCTTTTGATTTGGACTTATCAGCATCATCTGAAATCTTACCTAAAACATTAACATTTTTAGGAGTACATAAGTAAATACCTACACCAATTTTTTGCATTGTGCCACCTATTGCATAGATACATCCACTTAAGAAATCTATAATTCTTTTTGCTTGATCAGAAGTTACTCTTTTTAAATTAACAACAACACTATTTCTGTTTTTTAAATGATCTGCTATTTGTTGACTTTCAGAATATGCTCTTGGTTCAAGTAATATCATTTTATTTCCAGTTTTATCAGCGTTTTTTACTGCATCATCAGCAGATACTGAATAAAAATCATCTTCTCCATTTATATTCATTTGTTCATCTTCATCAACAAATAATTTTTTAATCTTCTTTAATGCCATAATATGCATTCCTCCTATAGTATTCTATAAGTAATTTTATCAAAGAAATATATTATTTTCAATAAAATAAATATAAAAAATAAGTGAATTATACATTCACTTATTTTTAACTATAATAAATTATAAATCTATTCTTTTTGAAATATAATCAGATAATTCATTTACCTTAATAGTTTCTTGTTCCATTGAATCACGATGTCTTATTGTTACTGTTCCATCATTTATTGTATTATCATCTACAGTAATACAAAATGGTGTACCAATAGCATCTGCTCTTCTATATCTTTTACCAATAGAACCAGCATCATCATAATTAATAGAAAATTTATTACATAAATCAGCATATATTTCTGTTGCTTTATCTCCATGAACTTTTTTTATTAATGGAATTACTGTAGCTTTAATAGGTGCTAGAGCTGGATTAAGTTTTAATACAACTCTTGTATCATTTTCTCCAACTTCTTCTTCTCTATAAGCATCAGATATAATTGCAAGAAGTAATCTTTCAAGACCAACAGATGGTTCAATAACATATGGTAAATATTTTTCATTAGTTTCAGGATCTAAATATCTTAGATCTTGAGAACTTGAATCCATATGAACAGATAAATCATAATCTGTTCTATCAGCTATACCCCAAAGTTCTCCCCATCCCATAGGAAATAAATATTCTATATCAGTTGTTGCTTTACTATAAAAAGCAAGTTCTTCTTTTTCGTGATCTCTCATTCTTAAGTTTGTAGATGCTAAACCTAAAGTTCTTAAAAAATCCATACAATAATTTTTCCAATAACCAAACCACTCTAAATCAGTACCAGGTTTACAGAAAAACTCTAGTTCCATTTGTTCAAACTCTCTTGTTCTAAAAATAAAGTTACCTGGTGTAATTTCATTTCTAAAAGCTTTACCTGTTTGGCAAATACCAAAAGGAACCTTTGCTCTCATACTTCTTTCAACATTTTTAAAATTAGTAAATATACCTTGAGCAGTTTCTCCTCTTAAATATACTGTGTTTTTAGTGTCATCTGTTACACCAATACTAGTTTCAAATAATAAGTTAAATTTTCTAATTGGAGTATAATCTAGCTTCCCACATACAGGACATACAATATTATTATCAGCTATATACTTTTCTAATTCTTCATTACTCCATCCATCAGCAGTTACATCACCGTTTGTAAAATCTTCGATTAATTTATCAGCTCTATGTCTAGACTTACATTTTTTACAATCTATTAATGGATCTGCAAAAGAAGCAACGTGTCCAGATGCAACCCAAACTTTTGGATTCATTATAATAGCAGCATCTAATCCGTAGTTATATTTATTTTCTTGAATAAATTTTTTCTTCCATGCATTTCTTATATTTTCTTTTAGAAGTGTTCCAAGAGGACCAAAATCCCAAGAGTTTGCAAGTCCACCATATATTTCACTACCTTGAAATATAAAACCATATTGTTTGCAATAATTTACTAATTCATCCATTGTTAATTTTTTCATATTTATTAATTCCTTTCATATAACAAAAAAACTTCCACTAACTCATAGGGACGAAAAGTATATTTCCGCGGTTCCACCCTACTTATTCTTGGAAGAATCTCTTTAAAATTACATAGCTCGGAGGTTGCCAATCTCGTCATCACTTACCTACACAAATATTAACATACTTTAATATTTAAATCAAGAAACATTAAAATATTGGAGATTTTTATCTCCAATATTTTGTTTTGATACTTTTTGTTCTTGTAATTTCCATTTCTTTTTTAGAAAGGAAATCTTTTTCAATAATTGCACTTTTAAAATATTTAGTGAAGAAATCATCATCTAAAGTGAAATTACCACCAAAGCCTTCTTTACTTCCCCAACTATTTTCAACTTTCCATGCAACTGGTTTGTTATTATCAAGTTTTACACCTGTTATAAGCATACTATGATTTCCAGAACACTCATCATAATTATTTATTATATCATTTCTTTCAAGAACTAAATCAATACCTAAAATATCTGAATACGGTTCATATGTATCAATCCATTTTCCAAGGACATTTCCTGAAAGAGTTTTTGTACTAAAACATACAGGTGTATTATTCTTTAATTGTTTAATAATAATTTTTTTAACGTTATTCATTTTTAAATTTAAATGTTTTGTATCAGTTCCACCTTCGATATGTGAGCTATATAAATCAGTATATAATTTATTGTATTGAATATCACTTGATTTAGAAGAACTAACCGATATATAATCATTTTTAACATCTATACCAAGAGACTTATAAAACTCTAAAGGTGTTGAGTTGATTTCACCTATTTGACCATTACTTTTTCTATATTTATATGAGAACTTTTCAGGTGGCATTCCATAGAATAATGATAAAGTTTTATAAACATCACTTAAGTATTTTTCCTTTAAATTGTTGATTTTATTTATGTCTTTAATATTCATTAATTCACTGTTAAATTTATGTAACAATCTATTTAAAATAACATTTACTTGTCCAGTATTTGATGATGCATTTGATTCTTCATATATGTTAGCTGGAACAATACCATACTTACTTATTAGATCAGCAAGAGTTGTGAAATTACCAAAATCGTTTATTCCTTTTGAAAGAATACCTATAATACTATTTTTTCTTGAATTAACATCTTTATATTGAATAAGTCTATTAATAGCAAAATTCATTCTTTCAAGTTTATCATAAAATGAAAGGTAATTACATGATAATTCAAAGTTTTCACATATATCATGTTTATTTATAATTACTTCTCTTAAATAATTTAAATAACTAAATATCCAGCATCTACCTGTATTTCTTTGGTCGGTTACTCCATGGGTCCTAACCTCAATATCAAATATTTCAGGATTAGACATACCTCTTTCAACAATTAACTGATTTATATTTGCATTAAATAATACTTTTTCGATAACTTTATTTTGTGAATCACTTATGTAGTCATTTTTTAGTTTACCTATATCGAATCCTTTATTTAAATCTTTCATAAATAAATACCCCCTAATAAATTGCTTCATATAATAGCACAAACGTTCGAGTTAGTCAAACATATTAAATAAAAAAAAGATTGGTTGTTACCAATCATTTTTTAATTATTTTTCTACCATTTCAATTAATTTATCACTATTTAATTTTATTCCAGAAAATGAGACATAGTACTCCTTCAAAAATTCATTAACAATTAGTTCATTTTCTTTTGATATTTTAATTTCTTTTATTTCACTTATATCAACATCTTGATAACGATTTAGTATTTTTTTAAAATCCTTTTGGACTTTTCTTTCGTTTGTATAACAGTTATTACAAACAAAACCTCCAATTTTACCGTCAATTGCAAATGGTTCTGTAACATTCATACATTTATGGCATATGTTTAAATCAGGAGTAATTCCTATATAATCAAGATATTTAAATTCGACTATATTCTTTAAAACAGTTTTATTAAACCCATCATCAATTTTATCTAAAGCATTTTTAAGAATAATAAATATTTCTTTATTATTATTCTCCTGTAGTACTTTATATGTAAGTTCACATAAATAAGACAAATATGCATATACATCCATATCCTTTGCTCCAGATCCATATAGTTTAAATACTGTCCCACCTTTTAATGTAGAAATCTTATCTTTTTTATAATTTATTATAAATTTAGCATATAAAAAAGGAAGCGCTAATGAACGAAGGCTATTTTTATATGATGATGCACCTTTTGCAATAATACTTATAAGTCCAAACTCTTTAGTTAGTACTTGTAATATTTTAGATGTTTCACTATATAATGTTTCTTTTAAAACAATACCTTCTACTTCGACTTCCATTTTATTTCCTTTTTTTAATATCTTTATAATATAAATAATCTTCTATTTTTCCTGAGAACTTAAATTTTTCCCAAGCAATTTTTTCTTTTTTCTTCATTTATTATCACCTAATTATATAATGGTGATAATATATTAATTTTATTCATAATCTGTAAAACCAAGTTCACTTAAATATTTTTCTTTGTCTTTCCAGTTCTTTACAGTTTTAACAAATAAATCAAGATAAACTTGTTTACCAACAAGGTGTTCAATTTCTATTCTGGCTTTAGAACCAATATCTTTTAATCTGTCACCTTTTTTACCAATAACTATTTTCTTAACAGAATCACGATCAACAATAATATCTACATTTATGTGTATTATAGTTTCTTTATCTTCAAATCTAGTTGTGTAGCAAGTAATAGAATGTGGTATTTCTTCTGTTGTAACATCAAGTAATTTTTCCCTTACAATTTCAGATACCATAAACTTAACTGAACTACTTGTATATATATCATCATCAAAATATTTAACATTATCTGTTAAATATTCTTTAACAACTTTTATTAATCTTTCAATATTATCTTTTTTTAATGCAGATACTGGAACAATATCAGCAAATGTAAAAAGATCTTTATATTCACTAATTCTCTTCATTAAATCTGCAGTTGTTAATCGATCAATTTTATTTAACACTAAAATAACGGGTACACTGTTTTTTTCAAGTGAATTAATAATATACTTATCGCCTTTTCCAAGTCCTTCTTTAGCATCAACAACCAATAAAATAGCATCAACATCTTTTGTTAAAGAATATGATTGTTTATTTAATAACTTACCAAGTTTATTAACAGGTTTATGAATACCTGGTGTATCAACAAAAACAATTTGTGTATCAGGTTCATTATATATACCTTGAATAATATTTCTTGTTGTTTGAGCTTTATTTGACGTAATGGCAACTTTAGTATTAATTATTGCGTTAAGAAGAGTGGATTTACCAACATTAGGTCTACCGATAATACTTACAAAACCACTACGCATAAATCTACACTTCCTTTACTAACCGACAAAATGAGGCACAAAAACCATTAAACAAATAATTACAGACACAATAGTTAATACAAATGTTGCAGCTGATCCACAGTCCTTTGCTATTTTAGCTAAAGGATGTATCTCTAAAGTAACTAAATCAACTGCTGCTTCGATTGCTGTATTAATTAACTCACTTGCTAAAATTACTCCAAGCGCTATAAATACTATCGCCCACTCTGTAAGTGATAAACTACAAACTATTCCTAAAATAATTGTAGCAATTGTGGCAATTGCATGAATCCACATACTTTGTTCATTTTTATATGCGTATGCAAGACCTTGAGCAGAATATTTAAAAGTTCTTAAGGTTCTTTTTATACCTTTCTTTTTAATGTCATCTCTTGATATTTTGGTCATCTAAAATCAACTCCTGTAAAGCAAACATTACTTTTTCATCTTCTTTTTTCATATGATCATAACCTAGCAAATGTAAAAGTCCATGAACTGCTAGAAAAGATAATTCTCTTTTTTCACTATGACCATATTCTTTTGCTTGTTCCATCATCCTTGGAATACATATGTATATTTCTCCAAGCAATCGAACATTATTATACACCAGTTTACCATTATCTTCAAACGCAAATGATATAACATCTGTGACTTTATCAATATTTCGATAATCCCTATTTATATCCTTAATAGTCTCGTTACCAACAAATATTATGGAAAATACGGCATTATCAATTTTCTCATGTTTTAATGCAGCGTTTAAAACTTTTTTTAAGTATCGATATTTTTTATATCCATATTCATTATCAATTGTAATTTTATTCATATTATATTATTCCTATTCTAAGAGAAAGCCAGTAAATGATGATAATAAATGCTATTATACTAAATAAATTCATGAAAAGATCACTTCTGAAAAAACTTGGTAATCTTCTTTTGATAGATTTTAATAATTTATAAAGTAAATATCCTAATATGGAACCAATAACATTTAATAAAATATCATCTATATCAAAGCTTCTACCTATCTTAAGTTGTACCAGCTCAACAACAGTACTAGTTAAAAGTGTAACAGCAAAAACCGGGAATGCTTTCTTTGAATTAATATAAGCTGCAATAAATGTTCCGAATGGAATAAATATTAATATGTTTCCAAAAACATTAATATTAAATAATCTAGATCCAAATTTATATCTTGATATTTCTGCAAATGGTTTTAAATTAATACCATGAAAAGTATTTGTATCAGTTGCAGTTAATAGTTCAAATAATAAAAGCATATATATGATAAATATAAGTGCGAATATTTCTTTATATACTGTTATTTTCTTATGATTAAGAATTAAATAAGCAATTCTGCTTGTTATTAAAACACATAAGAAAATTGCTATCATTGGCCATACACTATTAAGTGTTTTGGCAAATAAATCTAGAACCATTCATATCACCTTTTTCTAGTAGTTTTCTACAACCCCAAGTTCTTCCTCTACTGTAATTAGAACTTCCACATTTATTTTACCATTTTTTATATCTTTCTTCAAAATATTTTCACTTAAAATATGAGAATTTTTATTTGCTTTTAATAATACTTTCTTCTTAGCTAAATCAATAGATTTTTTTAATGCTTCTTCTTCACTATAATTAATAACTTTTTTATATTTTTTAAACGAATTAGTTATAACTAAGCCTATATTATTACTACCAATTGATATTATTTTTCTACTATTATCATACCTATCCTTAAATAATTTGTACTTTCTATTTAGAAAATTAAAATTCATGTTATAAAAGCGTGTCTTTTTTTTATAATATTTAATTTTTTTTAGTGGGTATGAGACATTTACTTTATACCAAACTTCACCAGTTATTAATCCTTGTGCACATACCGTTGTTTTCAATTCTTCATTATAAACAATATCACCACTTATTAAAATATCTCCCTTATTAACAAAGTTATTCTCTTGAACAAGTAGAACTCCTTTTCTTGCCATAATAGTTTTAATAGTTCCAGATTTTGAAGCTACATAATTACATTTTTCACTTTCATTTTTCTTTACGCTTTTCTCTCTTTTTATTATTCTTACATCATATTCATATCCATTTTTAGATATTTCAAGCCATTCTATTTCATCATTATATTTTTTTAAAATTTTATTTTTTATTTTATTAATATCATTAAACGATTTAACTAAAGAATTATCCTTAATACCTTCATCCATTAATGTGTAAGTGATGATTTTTTTTAAATTTAAGTCATTAACATAAACATTTACTTTAAAAATATATAGTTTGGATAGAAAAACTAAAATAACAATACCTAATGATATTAGTATTTTTTCAATATTTCTTACAAAAGCATTTTTTATTTCTTTAATCCCAGTATGTTTTTCAATATCAATTATTCTTTTATAATCAATTTTTAGCAATTTTTCATAATCATTTTCTGAAATCAAATAATAGATATATTCTTTAGTATACTTAGAATTGATAATATTAATATCATTTTTAATAATTTTCTTTAAAATATATGACTCATTTTTTTTATGACATTTTATTAATATATTACTACCCATTAATTATCTCCATTGAATTAAAAAAACCTAAAATATCAATTTCACAATTGTTTTTTCTAATTATTTTAAAATCTAATCCCTTAATTTTAAGTTTAAAATCATTAAATTCAAGTATGATATTATTAGCTGTAAAATCAATGATATCTTTATAATTTATTACATAAATATGATCTGGATATATAGATATAAAATATTCTTTACTGCGAAACCCATATTTTAATCTATCAATTGCTTTCATAATTTCACCTTATAAATTATATGCAGGAATATTTAAGAAAATAAAAAAACACTTTTTAAAAGTGTTTATTAAAATCCTTTATTACGGCTAGCTTTACGAGAGTTTCTAATCATTTCTTTTTTAGCTTCTCTTCTTTTAACCCCTGGTTTTTCATAATGTTTTCTTTTTTTAAGTTCTGAAGGGACACCGCTTCTTGCAACTTTTGCCTTAAATTTCTTTAAAGCTCCATCAATGTTACCATTTTGAACAACGACCTTAGTCATGATTTCCCTCCCTTCGACTTCAACTACTGGTTATTATAGCAAATAAGTTATGATTATACAAGTAGTTTTTAAAGGATTAAAGGGGAAAAATAACTCTACTTTATTTTTAAACAACCACGTTACATTCATTAATACGTCTGTAATATCACCGTTAGAGTTTTGAAGTATAACTTTACCATTTATTGTAAGGTACCCATAGTGGCTATTTGAAACTCCATTTCCAACATAACCATAGGAAAAATATACTGCATACGCAGGTTTGTATTGATCAGGTATTGTTAAAATTTGTTTTTCAGATCCTGCAGCAAAATTTGTTGAGTTTAAGTTGCTTATATGAAATAAACATACACAAACAGATCCAACTTTATAGCAACTGTTTTGCGCAAGAGTTCCCTGATTAGCAGTTGCGGAAAATGAAGTTATACATATACGAAAATATATTTGTCTAACTTAAAAAAGTTGATACATATTTGTATCAACTTTTACTATCTAGCAATATCTTTTACTAAATATTCTTCTAATTGAGCTACCAATAGATTCAGCTACACTTTTAACTGTAGTTATATATCTTGATATTGAATTAAAGAATGTTGTTGTAAAATTAAATGATCCACCATAGATGTTTTTTAATTCATTTTGTTTCATACTAGTAGTTTCTACACTTTAAAGGTCTTAGGAAACCATCAACTAACCCAACAATGAATGTCCCTGCAGTTATTAGTCCCATAATAAACTTAAAAGTGATACCTCCTCCCATAACATTTTTTAATTCTTCTTGTTTTAATATTTCCAATTTCATTACTCCTTTCTTTTAAAAATATTAAATAGTGCATTATGTACACTTTGTTTTTTTAATGGGATTCTAACATCAGCGTTATTATTAATTTCATTTTTATCTAATATATTAATTTCATATAGATTATCCATCTTACTTTTAAACTTGTATGTTAAATTGTGATTATCAAATTGTATAATGTTTCTATTCATGATAGTACTACAATGATTTTCACACTTAATATAGTACATGTTATTTATTTTAAGTAGTTTGAAATTAACATATTTGTTGATTTTTATTCGAGATAGAAAAACTAAGAAAGTTATTAATAAAGTCAGAATATAAAATAAATATTTATTATTTTTATGTTTATAAAACTTTAATTCAAAATAGTTTTCAATCACTTTAACTAATTAATATCCTTTTCTTAAAAATATTTTTATAGTCTTTGTGTGAAACATAGATTATTGTTCTATCTTTAAAATATTTAAATACTTTATTTATTATTCTTTCTTCCATATCTTTATTAACTTCACTTAATGCCTCATCAAGTATTATGATTTGGCCAGGATTAATAAGTCCTCTTGCCAAAATTATTCTTTGTTTTTCACCACCTGATATATTTATCGAAGATTCATTAACAATCTCATTATAACGATTAATCTTGTTTTTTATTATTTTATCAATCTCACAAATTTTACATATATCTTCAAGATTTTTATCATTAATATTCCTTTCATAAATTATATTTTTTAAAATAGTATCAACAATTAATGAATCTTTCTGACCTATATAGGTAATATTTTTTCGAAAATCATTAGATTTAATATCATTAATATCTACGCCTCCTATGGTTACACTTCCCTCTTTATAGTTTAGTTGTTTACTTAAAATCTGACAGAAAGTACTTTTACCAGAACCTGAACAACCTTGAAGTAAGATCTTTTCATTTTCCTTAATAAAAATATTAATATCTTTTAATATAAAATTATTATTGTCATAAGAAAATGATAAATTTTCTACTTTAATATCACCATTTTTAAAATTAAATGCTTCATTATTCTCCTCTTTTATTATTGAAAACTCATTTAATTTAAATAATGATGTTTTAAAGTAGCAGATGCTTGGCAGCATACCTACCATATCTTTAATTGATTCAAAGAAATAGTTAATAATTATTTCAAAAGTAAATAGATTAATTACATTTAATTTTCTTTTAAAACATAAATATAAACCAATTGATAATATTAACCATCTTCCAAGATCATATAAAACGTTTTTTAAAGCATTTAATTTGTTAAAAAATGTCTCAAGGTTCATATTATTAAGTAGATAACTGGTTCCACTTCTTTCTAATCTTTTTTCCATATTTTCTTCATTATTAGTATATTTAGTGCTAATAATTGAATTTACATTATCAATAATGCATGTATTAAATTCACTTGATAATGTGATATTTTTATTAATTTTTTGCAATGTCGGATTTTTAAATGCAAAAGATATAATAAAATATAAAAGCATTAAAACAACACTTAATAATGATAAATATGTCGAAATAAAGCAAGAAAATATAAGTGCCCATAATGCCATTATTAAATCTAAACTTATAGTTACAATAATTTCAGGAATCATTTTATTTATTTGTGAAAGTTCACTAAAACGGCTAATTATTTCACCACTAGTTTTCGATTTAATAAAATTTAAAGGAAGAATAAATAATTGATGGGAAAACTTTTCGTATAAATCAGCGCTGATGTTTTTATTGGCATATATTATTAATTCATTCTTTTTATAGTCGATTACATTTTTTAATATGTATGCGATAAAAAAAATAAACATGATATAGAATAATATAGGCAAACCATAATCCCCTGATAATGCAAGAGAGCCACATTTAATAAAATAACTAATTGATAAGGAAACTAATACTAAGAAAAAACTTAATAATAGTAATTTTAGAGTTATTTTTTTATTGGTAAGATAAAATGAGGATATTACTTGTTTAATTGTATTTGGTTTTTCAAATTTGATTAAGGTTGATTGAGGTTGTAATAATATAGTGACTTTAGTAAATATATCTTTAAACTCATTAATACTCATCTTAACCTTACCAACTGCAGGATCCATTAAAATAGCATATTTATCACATATAAAGTATAAGACTGCGAAGTGATTAAGATTGTTTTTTAGTTTTAGATGAACTATACATGGATAACTATTCTTTTCAATTAAATCCTGATAACTCTTACACCTAAAAGCTTCAGCTTTAAAATTAAGTTCTCTTGCGGCTTCAATTAAATTGTAGGCAGAGGTTCCGTTATGATTAGTTTCACATTTAAGTCTAATAATCTCAATAGGAACGTATCCACCATAAAAGCTAATAATTGACAATAAACATGCTGGTGCACAGTCAGTGATGTCATGCTGTTTTACTACGAAAACTTTCTTATGCATTATTATTCTCCCTTCACTAATATACTTTTCCGAAAAATTCTTCATTTCCTTTTTTATTTTCAAATTTTTTAAAAAAATTAAAAAAGGAAGCAAAGCTTCCTTTTAAAATCTAAAATAAATAAAGGGATTATAACTACTTACAACAACAAATATTATTGAAATTATAAATAATATAATTAAAAGTACATCCTTACTAATACTATCTTTAAATTTTATTAAATTTGTTGATAAGATAATACCAAAGATAAAAGCAATAATATATCTTGATGAAAATATCCCTAGATAATATAAACTTCTTATGCTTCCTAAACCATAACAGCCAAATAAACCTTTAAATGAAGTAATTAAGTCACTCATATTTGTTTGTCTAAAAATAAGCCAACCAATCATAACAATAACCATTGTATAGATATGTGATGATATTTTTCTTTTTTTAAATAAATACTTCTCTATTATTAAAATAACTCCATAATATAATCCCCATAAAATAAAGTTCCATGAATCACCATGCCATAGTCCTGTTAAAGCCCATACAATTAAAATATTTCTAATGTGTTTAAATGTACTTGTTTTATTTCCTCCAAGGGGAATATAAACATAGTCTTTAAAAAATGACGATAATGATATGTGCCATCTTCTCCAAAACTCTGTAACTGATTTAGAAATATATGGATGATTAAAGTTTTCATTATAATGGAAACCACACATTCTTCCAAGGCCTATTGCCATGTCAGAATATCCTGAAAAATCAAAATAGATTTGCATTGTATATGATACTGTTGCTATTAGTATACCAACAAAACCAACAGTTGGTGCACCTAGAGCAAAGATAGAATCACATACATATGATACATTGTTAGCAATTAATACTTTCTTTGATAAACCAGTAATAAATCTTCTAATTCCGTCAGCAAAGTCATCTGATGTAGTTTTTCTATTAGTAATTTCTTTTTCAATATCAGTGTATCTTACTATAGGTCCTGCTATAAGCTGAGGAAAAGCACTTACATAACAAGCAAGATTAATAAAACTTTTTTGTGCTTTTACCTTTTTATTATAGACATCAATAACATATGATAATACTTGAAATGTATAAAATGAAATACCTATAGGTAAAGATAGATTTAAGCTTTTAATATTTAAATTAAATACATTATTTAAATTAGATAAACAAAAGTTTAAATATTTAAATGAAAATAAAGAAAGCAAATTAAATATTACTAAAAAAATAAATATTTTCTTACTTTCCTTTTCTTCCATCTTAATTGTTAATTTGTAATTAACAATTATCATAAAAAGCATTAAGAAAAAATAATATGGTTCTCCCCAAGCATAAAATGCTAGAGAAAATAATAAAAGTACTACATTCTTTACTTTGATATTTTTAGGTACAAAATAACAAAATAAGAATAGTGGTAAAAATGCAAATAAGAATATAACTGATGAGAATACCATTACCTAATCACCTTCTTATCTACTTTTAAATTATCAGCATCAAATATTAGGTTTTTTGCTTCTCTAAAGAATAATATATGAGTTATATTATTTTCTTTAATATAATCTTTTAATACTAAATCATTATCTATCCACTTACCATATTTAGTATTTATAACAAAAGTTTTATCAAAGTTTGTTGCAAGTAAGTAATCTACCTGCCATGAATAAGAATCACCTATAATTAATAGATTTCTATTAAATGATGAATTATTTTTATAAATGATTTCATCATACATACCATTAAAATAACCAACATAATAATCATAAAAAGGATCTTTTCTATCTTTCTTTTCAAGTGGTTTAAAATTAACATCATCTATATTAACTTCTAAATTATTAGAAATATCTATAGCTGTTAATTTATCACTTACTTTTTTAAGTAAAGTACTTTTTGCCATAGAACCATAATATGGTTCATAAACATCTTTATGAGATATTTCTAATTTGTTATCAATATTAAACATATTTAAAATATCTTTATATGCTATTTCAGCTCCGTATGAATTATAGTGGTGATCTGTTTTATAGTAATACTTACTATATTCTTCTAAATTATCAACACTAAAGAAGTCATATTTAATATTTGAATTTAATTTTTTTATAAACTCATTAACTAAATCATAATTCGAATTTATATTATTAAACTTAAATGATTCATATCTAAGTGGAATATATAAAGCTAAATTAACACTTGGATATTTATCATTTATTTCATTATAAAATGATGCTTCTTTATCTAATCTGTCCTCTAATTCTTTTTTAGAGTATTTATTTAGAACATAATAAAAATTATTTTCATCACTATAAAAAATTCTTTCATTATCTGCATTATTTTTTAGATATATATCGTTTAAATATAATTTATCTACATTAATTATAGAGCTATAATATAAATTATTTATTTTATTATAAAAAGGAAAATAATTATTGTATCTATTTTTAATAAATGCTTCTAAAGTCATGATTTTATCATAGATTTTATCGTTAGATTTACTAACTAGTTCCCAGTTATCAGATCTATAATAATTTATAATGCCTCTTCTTATTAATAATTCTTTTATAGGTACGAAGAAAAATACTGAATATAAAATAACAATAAATAAAGTTATAATAAGTTTGTTTTTCATTTTTTTAGCCTTCCTTATACATATATAAAATATATCAAAATATACTTAATAAAACAATAAGTCTATTTAAATAAATCATATTTATCGCAATTAATCATATATATTATCATGATAAAGGAGGATTATATGATAAATAAACAAAGCTTATGGTTTATTACACTTTTTTCACTTATTATTGTTTTAGGAATCTACTATTTTTCAACTGATCAAACTAGTTTAACTATGGGTAAATATCAATCCAGTTCCTCATATGTAGCTAATAGTTCTTCAGATGATAATAATATAAGCGTTTTAAAAGTTGCTGATGATGAATCTACCATGGGAAAAATTGATGAACTGCAAAATATACTTCTTGATGATGAGGCAACTTTAGAAGAAAAAAATAATGCTTATGATGAACTTGAGGTGATTTCAAGTTACAAAACGAAAGAAGAAGAATTATCAAGGTTAATAAAGAAAGAATTTGATTATGATAGTTTTATTAAAATAAGAGATAATCAAATTAGCATAACCATATCAAGTGATGTTCATAATAATGAGATCGCAAATAAAATTATAAAAAGTGTTCAAGAAAAATTTAAAGAAAATAAATATATTACAGTTAAGTTTGAAGGTTAGTAACCTACACAACCCTTTTTTTTCTTTCATATTATAAAAGTAAGTGGATATATAAAATGAAAGGAAACTAGGTATGAAAAATCATATACTAACTAAAAGAGAACAAGAAATCTTTAATCTTTTAGTTAAAAATAAAAACACTAAAGAAATATCAAAAGAATTAGGTATTAGTGAAAAAACTGTTAGAAATCATATTTCTAATACAATACAAAAACTAGGTTCTAAAGGAAGAAGCCAAGCTTTAGTTGAACTTATTAAAATTGGTGAAGTAAAAATATAACTATAAATAAAATAGTTATATTTTTTTTATATTTTTCATATTATTTTTATAGGTGAAAACATGTTAAAAAAAGGATCATTTAGAAGAATAATTGTCGCATCTTTTGCACTTATAATTGTTTTAGTAAGTATATATATCTTTCCTAAAAATGAAATTAAAGTACCTACAAGAACAATATATAAAAAAGCAAAAACTTCAGCTATATATTTAATTGATAAAAATAATTATGTTTCAAGAACATATATTAATATAAATAATAAAAGTAAAGAAAATATTGCTAAAGAATTAATTGAAGCTTTAATTAATGGCTCAAATAAGAACAAATACTTACCTCTGGGTTTTACATCTTATATATCAAATAGCACAACCCTAAATAGCTTAAAAATAGAAAATGATCTTATTACAGTAGATTTTAATGATAATTTATTTAAAAATAATGAAGGACATGAAGAAAAAATTATCGAATCTATTGTATATACTTTAACTGAAATAGATGGTATTAATAAAGTAAAAATTCTTATTAATGGCGAGCCATTAATAAGAATACCTAATATAAACAAAGTATTACCTGAAGTATTAACAAGAGATATAGGTATTAATCATAAATCTATGATTAATAGTTTTAAAGATACAAAAAGTGTTACTGCTTACTTTATTAATAGCTATAATGATACAAATTATTATATTCCTATTACTTTTACAGTTAATAGTGAAAAAGAAAAAATAGAAGTTATTATTAATGAACTATCTGGTAAAGATTATATTGATGATAATTTATCAACATATATTATTGCAGGAACTGAACTTAAAAATTATGAAATTTTAGAAAATGAAATTAATCTTGAATTTAATAATTTAATATTTAATGGATTTAATGAAATTGATGAAGAAGTTATGTATGGAATAACATACTCTGTTAAAGATACGTATAATGTTGATACAGTAAGAATAAATAATAAAACTATTAATTAGTTTTATTATTTTTTCTTTAAGGCGTATGCTCGATACAAAAAATCTTGATAAAATCTTATACTTGTTATATAATCATTAGTAGTTGATGTCTCCGTAGCTCAGCTGGATAGAGCATACGCCTTCTAAGCGTACGGTCGAGTGTTCGAATCACTCCGGGGACACCATTTTTTTATGCACTAAAAAAGAACCTAATTAAAAGGTCCTTTTTTTGCTACTTAGTTCTTTTTCTTGTAAAATCAGCAGAGACCCAAAGTGGGAAATCATAATCATTATCAACAGATTCAAAATAGTTTGTTAAATAATTCTGAGCATTTACATCTATTGCTTCAAGTCCATCAATAAAATCATACCCAAGTTTAGTTAATTTTTTAGCAAACTCATCAATGTCAATGATTCCATGAACATAGCAAGATCTAAGAAAATCTTCAATATATAAGCCACATTCTTCTGATTTGTGATTTCTAATATAATCACTAATTGATACTAAGGTTTTCCCACCTACATATTCGCTAGGTACATATACTTTGTTTAAATCTAAGCGAAAAATAACTGGTATATATTTGTTTATTATATTTCCATATAAATGTTTTTTAACTCCATTTTTAAATGTTGTATGTTCATCACTCGCATAATCTTCATAAGCTGCTTTTTTACAAAATAGTCCTGGATTTGTAGATAACGTTAATTCATCAAAAGGAATACCATAACTTACTAGCAATTCTGTTGATGTCTTTAATAGCTGTTCACATTCTTTAATTACTCTATCTGTTTCACATTTGTTAGCTATCTCTGATACCGTGTATTCGGAATTATCAAATTTTGACAATAGTTCATCATATTTATAAGCACGACCAGTATAATTATCTATAATTCCTACATATTTTGATTCTTTTTCTAATTCTTCTTTATACTTGATTAAATCATCTAACATCATATATAAACTCCTTTAAAAAATCGATTTATAGTTTGATATTATATTATTTATATTATTTAAAGTCAAATAAAAAGCTATTTTAAAAATAGCTTTTAATTTTTATTATAGATCAAATGCTGAAGTTGTAGATTCAAGTCCTTCAATAAAACCAGATATAAATTTAT
>JAEEGL010560523.1_pt1 | contig 22880 bp, 19 predicted proteins | sample 9134231 | NCBI WGS metagenome assembly JAEEGL01 (sample SAMN16246548, study PRJNA631951) | gut metagenome | biome: gut microbiome; feature: rumen; material: fiber-attached | host: Bos | place: Iran: Karaj | collected 2018-10 | reverse complement strand
GATACGACCAAAGTCCTTAGACTTAACTTCGATCTGGATGATATCACCAATCTGATGCTTTCCACTGATATCCTGAGCATCTGCAAGTGAAATCTCCTCAACTGGATCCATAACCTCATCAACTACTGTTTTAGCAAGATATACGTGATACTCGCCAGTAGCTCTATCGATTTCAACTGATGCATTATCAGCCTTTCCGTAATTGTTCTTACATGCAATGAGAAGCGAATTCTCGATTGTCTCGATTAAAACATCCATGCTGATGTTCTTCTCTTTTGCAAGATCTGTAAGAGCTTCCCAAAAATCATTTGTATTTGCTGCCATATTTCCTCCTATATTCACTAAAAATCTATTGATAATCTGACTTGTGCAACGTCTGCTCTATTAAATATTTGTACACCATCCTCGAATTCGATAGTAAAGCTTTCCTTATCGAATGCCTTTAAGGTGCCTGTAAATTCCTTAGCGCCGTTAACTGGCTTGTAGGTTTTAATATCTACATCAAGTCCTATAGCTTTTTCGAAATGCTTGTCTTTTTTAAGAATGCGGCCAAGACCTGGTGAGCTAACTTCGAAAATGTAGCCTTCATTACCGCCAATCTGTGGCTCTGCATCAAGTAACTCGTTCATGCGACGACTAACGTCTACGCAGTCATCAATTGTGATTCCACCTTCCTTATCGATGTAGGCTCTAAGATAGTAATCTGCGCCCTCCTTAACGTATTCTACGTCGTAGAGCTCAAAGCCTAGTTCGTCAAGAATAGGAGTAATCAATTCTTCCGTACGTTTTTCGTAATCGGTGTGTTTTGACATAATGTCCTCCTTATTCAGTTGTAAGTGTTAAAAGAACATAAACAAAGAGAGAGCAAAATTGCTCTCTCTTAAGTCGCTCTCTTCAATAACAATGCTATTATATCAGAAAATCCAATATTTGCAAGCATTTTGGACATTTTTAATGATTAGTGGTGGAAAAGTCTAAGACCTGTAAATGACATAACCATATTATATTTATTACATGTCTCGATAACATTATCATCTCTTACAGAACCACCTGGCTGAGCAACATACTGAACACCTGACTTATGTGCACGCTCAATGTTGTCACCAAATGGGAAGAATGCATCACTACCTACAGAAACACCTGTAAGTTTATCTAGCCATGCGCGCTTCTCTGCTCTTGTAAACTCAGATGGGCGTGTCTTGAATGTCTTCTGCCATACATCATCACCGATAACATCCTCAAACTCATCACCAATGTAAAGGTCGATTGCATTATCTCTGTCGGCTCTCTTGATGCCATCAACAAAATCAAGATTAAGCACCTTTGGAGACTGACGGAGCCACCAGTTATCAGCCTTCTGACCTGCAAGTCTTGTGCAGTGAATACGTGACTGCTGACCAGCACCGATTCCGATTGCCTGTCCATCCTTTACATAACATACTGAGTTTGACTGTGTATACTTAAGAGTAATCATAGCGATAGCTAAATCTATCTTTGCCTGTTCAGTAAGCTCCTTATTATCAGTAACAATATTAGAGAAGAAATCATCATTAATCACCAATTCGTTTCTGCCCTGCTCAAAAGTGATACCAAATACTTCCTTGCGTTCAAGCTGCTTTGGAACATAATTTGGATCAATCTTGATAACTGCATAGTTTCCGTTTTTCTTAGCCTTTAAGATTTCAAGTGCCTCTGGCTCATATCCTGGAGCGATAACACCATCAGAAACCTCTCTCTTAATAAGCTTTGCTGTTGCAACATCGCATACATCTGAAAGAGAAATGAAATCACCAAAAGATGACATTCTGTCAGCGCCTCTTGCTCTTGCGTATGCGTTTGCAAGTGGAGTGAACTCCATATCTAAATCATCACACCAATAGATTTTTCTTTCTACGTCTGAAAGAGGAAGTCCTACAGCAGCACCAGCTGGACTTACGTGCTTAAATGAAGTAGCAGCAGCAAGACCTGTTGCCTTCTTAAGCTCAGAAACAAGCTGCCAACCATTGAAAGCATCAAGGAAATTAATATACCCTGGCTTTCCGCTTAAAACCTCAATAGGAAGCTCTCCTTCCTCCATATAGATTCTGGAAGGCTTCTGGTTTGGGTTACAACCATACTTTAATTCCAATTCTTTCATAGCATTATTCTCCTATTTTCTAATATTCTTATTAATGATACGGGTTTCCTTTGCGCCTGTTGCAATATCGATGTAACGTACGAAAAGAGAAACCTTATTATCAGCATTAAGGTTAGACCAAATCATATCGGTAAACTCATCAATATTTCCTGAAATTTCAATTGGTGTAGGCTCGCCTTCATATGAAGGAAGTGGATTTCCATCGCCCATATAAGTGTGAATAAAACGACCTGAGCCGGCCTTAGGATTAGAATAATCAAAGGTGTATCTATTACATGAATCAGAATCACCCATGTTAGATTTAAGAATTGACATCAAATAAGAAAACTGTCCGTCTTCGATATGAAGAAGACCCGAAATACGAGGTGTGAAATTAGGGCCATCTGGCTCAAATTCTCTTCTGCGAAGGGTCTGCTCAAATGTCTCGCCAGACTTCATATACTCATAGATGGTGTCAGTCTGATCTCCGTTTGTAACAATGGTGTCGCAACCAAGTACTCTAACTGGTGCATAGATAATGAGACTTGGGTCAGTAAGCTTTGAAGGGTCGAATGCCTCTGTGCGAATGCCTTCGCCTTCCTCAACAAATACTCTGTTTCTAGAATTCTCAGAACGTCCCATAATAAAATAGGCAGTGACAGCCTTGGTTCCATCTGACGATCTACCAATGACAATGCCTCTGCCTGGGTAACTGGTTTCTGATAATTCTCTTGCTAAAGATTTAACTACCATGGGTTCCTCCTTAAAATGCAATTTCCGCTCAAAATTATAACCGAACCCATGGCATATGTCTATGTTGTTTTATCAAATTTACTTATAATATCATCTGCAGACAATGAATAAGATCCACTACTTGTATATGACTTCTTACCAGTGATATCTGCAAGGGATGTGCTTGCGTATGAATTAGTCATCGACGCTTTTGTTGCTATCTGGTATGCGTAGCTCCCTGTACCGCTGAATAAGTCTTTGACATAGGTCATTGTAGCCTTATTCTTTAAGAAGTCTTCATCTACATTAAGATGATTTTTACTATCAATAGTAATACCAGCTTTACCTAAAGTAGATGCAGCTTTCTGTGATGTGGTAACCATGGCAGCCACCTGAGTAAGGACGCCCATACCCTCAGCTTCCTGTCCACTATCAACTAAATCATTGTAAGCTTTTGCAAAATTATTTATCGCATTATAGATTTTATCTCGGTCGTAATCCTTCGTAACATTGCCATCAGCATCTTCAGTCTCGACCTGCTCCCAGATTGAATTCTTTCCCTTAGCTAAAAGAGGGTCTGTAGCCTTGTTGAGGTTAGATGCATCGTTTCTTATACCGCTGAGATCAGATATCTTCTCCTTTGACTTTGCGCTGGAATCAGATTTCAGATTTCCTTCTGAATCGTATTTGGCATAGTACGACTTAACCAGCTTTGCATATGAACCTGATCTAATCTGTGCGAGATTATTTATAGATGCTTCCAAGCCACCAAAAACAGAGCTTGAGCTGTTCGAAGAACCGCCAAACAATGAATAAATAGATTCACTTCCAAAAGAATTAACAGTTAAAGACATAAACATCACTCCTTTGAATTAAAACCTGAACATCCTGTTCCCATCATGTCTATAGTTATCATTATAATACAATAATAATGTGTAAAAACTGTTAATTCTATAACCTCACTGGGATGTTATTGTCCCTTAAATACCTCTTAAGGTCCAGAATCTCCATTTCTTTATAGTGAAATAATGATGCTGCAAGAGCAGCTTCTGCTCCACCTATAGTAAGCGCCTCTTTAAAATGCTCCATTGTTCCTGCACCACCAGATGCGATAACAGGAATATTTACTGCTGAAGATATAGCTTTTGTAAGCTCAATATCAAAGCCCGCTTTTGTTCCATCCTTATCCATGGAAGTAAGAAGAATCTCTCCAGCTCCTAATTTCTCCACCTTTGTAGCCCACTCAACTGCATCAATACCACAATCAAGACGGCCACCATGCTTATAAATATTAAATCCACTGCCATCTTCTCTTCTTTTTGCATCGATGGCAACAACAACACACTGGCTTCCAAATTTATCAGCAGCATCAGCAACAAGCTGTGGATTGTCAATTGCAGCAGAATTGACTGCGATTTTATCAGCACCCTCTCTGAGAAGAGCTTTGAAATCATCTACAGTACGGATACCACCGCCTACTGTAAACGGAATGAAAACCTGTTCAGCAACACGGCGAACCATATCAACTACTGTGTTTCTATGATCTGATGAAGCTGTAATATCCAAAAACACAACTTCATCTGCACCAGCCTTATCGTAGGCTGCAGCGATTTCTACTGGATCTCCTGCATCTCGTAGATTTACGAAGTTAACACCTTTAACAACACGCCCGTCTTTTACATCTAAACAAGGAATAATTCTCTTAGTAAACATTTTAACACCTCATCCGCCCCTGCGGGGCACCTTCCCCTCAAGGGGAAGGCTATATTCTAGCAAAGTTTTTAAGTATCTGAAGTCCCACTGTTGATGACTTTTCTGGGTGGAACTGGCATGCAAAAATATTATCTTTTTCAACCGAAGCATGAATATGACAGCCGTAATCTGTTGTTGCTTTAACAATAGATGGGTCTGCTGCTTCAAGATAATATGAATGAACAAAATATACGAAGCTTCCCTCGTCTATTCCCTCAAAAAGCTTACCCTTATTAGGAAAATCCAAAGAATTCCAGCCGATATGAGGAACCTTCACTCCTGGTCCATCAGGAATTCTCTTAACTACGCCATCAAGAAGATGTAACCCTTCTACCCCTGGCGACTCCTCGCTTGATTCGAATAAAAGCTGAAGACCTAGACAAATGCCAATAAATGGCTTGCCACTTTTAACATAGTCCTTAATAGCCTTATCCAATTCATATTTTTTTAGATGCGACATGGCGTCAGCAAAAGAGCCGACTCCTGGTAAAACCAGGCGGTCGGCCTTTTCAATCACACTAAAATCCCTGGTGAGAATAGTCTCCTCACCAAGGATTCCAAATGCTTTTTCTACACTTTTAATATTTCCTGCATCGTAATCAAGTATTGCTATCATGTGTCCGGTAACCCTAGCTTTCTAAGCACTTTTCTAAGTTCGATTGTATAATAGTGTCGGTTCGGTTGCTTATAAATTGCCATGGCCTCGTCCACAGAAAGACCAAAGTCCTGCTCCAGTTCGATAATAATACTATTACCGAAAGCATCATACTCATCTGCGATACCATATTCAACAGCATCATCCTTATATTTTTCGTATCTACCAATTCCCTTTAACAATGAGTCTAACGCGTAGTTATACATCTTGTAGTTCATAAAAGTAGTATACTCATTCTGGCACTGCTGTAAGTCTGCCAAAGTTCTGGCCTGATTTCGAAGAAGCTCAACCTTTTCATCGGTTCTAAAATCATAACCATTAAGCTTCTCGTAAGCAGCGATATAATCACCCTGATCAAACAGCTCTCTCGCCTGAGCCATATGACGCTTCAAACCTGTGAAGGTCATTCCAACCAATACAACACCAATTATTGATATAGATAATACCAAAAATGTTGCAATAATGGAAATAGGAATTTTAGGAGAATTATCCGGTTCTTTTTCTTTCTTAGGCTTCTTAGGCTTTGGTTCCTTCTTTGGTTTGTCTTTCTTTGCTGCGTCTTTCTCTTTCTTGGCTGCCTCTTTTTCCTTTTTAGCAGCTTCCTTGGCAGCTTTCTTCTCTTCCTTTTCTCGTTTCTTCTTTTCCTTAGGATCCTCAGGTACACCGCCCTCAGGAATTATAGGATTACCTTCTTCATCATAGGTGATTTCAACTGTAGCCGCAGCAGCTGCAGCGGCCTCAGCCTCGGCAATCTCATCTTCATCCGGCGCTCCAAAAATAATAAGGGCCAGTTTTTGTAAAAATGGATTAGGCTTCTTTTCGCCTTTTTCCTTTTTCTTCTTCTCTTTTTTCTTCTTTTTATCTTTCTTGCCACCGTCGCCTGCCGGTTTTTCAGAAGCAGCCTCCGCTGATTCATCTATATCTCCAGCTTCAGGTGCACCTTCCTCGTCACCGCTAAGTAGTGACTGTATATCCATAAGGTCTTCATCTTCGCCCTCAAGGATATTATCCAAATCCAAATCTCCTTCACCTGAGAGATCTGGCTCTTCGCCATCTCCATATTCTGCCTCATCCAAGGCATCCATATCATCTGGCATAAATTCCCTCAGAGATTCATCTAGAGGCTCCTCCTCACCAGAGTCATCAATTGCATCATCAAGCGAGAAACCAAAGTCATCATCATCCGATTCATCTGATTCTTCGCTCGACTCATCAGCATCATCTGATTCTTCTATAAACTGAGATAAATCAATGTCGTCATCATCAGGAAGCTTTAATTCTTCACCATCATCATCTTCCTGAGTATCTTCAGAATCGGTCCCACTAGAAACATCTGTATTCTCTGTTAGCTCAGGGAACGCATCGAGTTGTTCTTCACCAGTCTCTTCTGGTGGTTCCTCACTTTCTAGAGCTTCATCAGCTTCCTCAAGCTTCTTTGCCTCGGTATTTACAACATCATCAATATCATTAATAAGTTTATCTACAACATCTTCGTTATCAAGACCACTTCCCGTATTTTCAAATAGCTGTTCCTCGTTGTCTATTTCCTGTTCAAACTCTGACAGGAATAAATCAACATCCTCTTGCTCTATCTCTTCTTCAAATTGGCGCAAAAAATCCTCCTCAGAAAGAATTTTCCTGAGGTAAGGATGTGAGCTTTTACCTTTTGTTTGCCGAACATCAATTCCTGTAGCTGTAAAGAAATCTTCATCAGGGGCCACCTGCTGTCTGTTCTCTACAAATTCCTGCTGTTTTCTCTCAGCGTTTTCCTTGACCTGTTCGGCATCAGTCTTAGCCTTATTTATTGAATTTAATAGTCCATCTAAGTAGTCCTCAGCCTGAGACATCTTAAATCCTCCCAATATATTTAAAATAAGGGGTATGCTCGGCATACCCCTAAGATTTTAAATTCTAATGACTGTTACGAGCATCCTCGTACTTAGCAACCAGCTCATCTACTACAGCGATAAGCTTACCAATCTCTGGCTTTGTAAGCTGAGCGTCAGCGCCAAGACTTTCACCCTTACGTCTAATCTCGTCATTAATCAAAGATGAGAAGATGATAAGTGGAATGTTCCTCATTGTCTCATTCTCTTTTACCAGCTTACAGAGTCTGTGACCATCCATAAGAGGCATCTCAATATCAGTAATGATAAGATGAACATCCTGGAGTACTGTTCCTTTCTTGTGCATCTCAACAAGCTTATCCCAACCTTCCTGTCCATTCATATTAACATTAAGGTTAGTGTAACCGGCTTTCTTCAAGCACTCAACAATAAGCTTTGAAAGAAGTGGTGAGTCCTCGCAAAGAAGAATTGGAGATTTACTTCTGTCGCGAGTCTCATAATCATCCATTTCTGAAACCTTAAGACCAGTCTCTGGATTAATATCAGTAACGATCTTCTCGAAATCGAGAATAACTACTAATCTGTCATCAAGTTTAATAACACCAGTTGATACACCTGATTCGTCAGAAGAAATTGTAGCATCTGGTTTAATAATATCTTCCCAAGATACACGATGGATACCAAGTACTTCGTCTACATGGAACGCAGTATTTAAACTGTTAAAGTTTGTGATGATGAAAAGACCATCATTCTCTGCTTCATCCTGAATGTTAAGACACTTGCGAAGAGAAATAACAGAAATCATAATATCTCTTGGCATGAATATTCCTTCAATACAAGGATGTGCATTAGGAAGTGGCGTAACCTGCTGGTATAACAAAATTTCCCTAATCTTGGCAACGTTAATTCCATAGAAATTCTTGCCAACCTTGAACTCAAGGACTTCTAGTTCATTAGTGCCTGATTCCAATAAAATATTAGTATCCATAAAATCTCCTCTCATTTAAATCAAAAAAATGATTTATAATGGTTTTACTTCTGCCCCTCTGGTTGAACCTTCGTTGGTTACAAATAACTCAACCGATGATATATTCTCAACCGCCGAATTGCTAAAGGAAAATACAATCACGAATGATTTCTTTTCTTTACCAGCCATCGTTCCTTTATAGGAAGATAAATCGTTCGGTAGCAAAGTAACTTGAGCCTTCGATTTTTCCCCACCGTTTAGGGATAAACTATAAGTTCTTCCGGAATACTCTTTAAAATCAATGGTCCCGTCTGTAGTATTCTCAGCATCAATATATAAAACCAAATACTTCTTTCCACTTGCTGGTTTCATATAAAAAGAAGAAGTTTTATAATCGCTTGAAACATCAAATTTCGAACAGGTAAAATCAACACCGGCTATATCCACCGCATTTGTAAAGGAATAGCCGCCTTCAACAGATGTATCCTCCTGAGTCTGTTCTTGGGCACCTTCTTCGCTCTGTGCTTCAACATTCTCTTCTGATTCGCTCTGTGGAGGAATCACCTCACCAGTTTCAGGATCAATTGTCTCACCTGTGTTCTCTTCCCCTACTGCCTCGTCATCAGTTTGGTCTTCTTCATCAGGTACGTAATCCTCATCCAGCTCTCCCTTTTTCACGCGGGCATTTGCGATACCCACAACCTGATTTTCGTTAAATTTCGCAACCGCTTTCGAAGCATATAAGCTTATTATATCCTCTTCCTCACTGGTCAATTCATATAGCGGTTCTCCACAACCAGTGGCTAATAGAGAAAAACACAACACAGAAATTGCTAAAATAATTCTGTTAGTTTTCATGCCTTCTCCTAAAAAATACACTAATCATTAATGGTATATTAGCATTAAAATGTGTATTCTTCAATGTGAAAAATCAGAAAATTCTATGAATTTTCTTTGATTTTTGTGTCTTTTGCCAAAGATAACTCAAACCAAAATTCAACTCCATCTGGAACATTTTCTACGCCAAATTTTTCATGCAATAATTCCATGGTCGCCTTAACAACAGAAAGTCCGATTCCGCTGCCTCCGTACTCACGACTTCTGGCTTTATCTGCCTTGTAGAACTTCTCCCAAATATGCTTAATATCCCTCTTCCCGATATTATTTCCTGAATTGAATACAATAATGCGAACTTTTCCTCTTTTTACAAAATCATAACGAACGGTAACGATGTTTTCATTGAGAACATAATGGATTGCATTGCTAACAAAATTAGTTACAACCTGCTCCACAAGGAATTCATCAGCGTGAACGTAACAATCCTGCTTATCTATAAATGTGAAACTGATATTCTGAGCCTCGAAATTGATACGGTTACTATCAATTACACTATCAATCATCTCAGTAACATTGAAATCAACCATATCCAGATTCATCTGACCTGCCTCCAGCTGGTTAAGAATAAGCATTTCTCTTACCAGTCTGTTCATCTTATTGGCCTCATCGATGATGATATCCAGGTAAATCTGTCTGCTGACTTCATCATCCATAATGCCTTCCTGAAGACCTTCGGCATAACCCTGAATAAGAGCTATAGGAGTTTTCAACTCGTGAGAAACATTTGATACGAATTCCTTTCGCATGTTCTCGGTCTCTTCTTTCAACTCCAGGTCGTGTTTCAGGTTGTCGTTAGCGAGACGAAGCTGTTCAATAGCTCTCTTAAGAGTCGTAGACATTTCATTAACGTGCTCACCAAGATCATCCATCTCGTTATACATTTTCTGTGGATGATAAGTAACCTCAAAATCAAAGTTTGAGATTCTCTTTGTAATATTTATAAGCTCAAATAAAGGCTTTGTTAGTTTCGAAATAAAATATCTGCCTGCAATAACACTGATAACTGAATCAAGTATTACCATCATCAGAAAAAACTTATTAGTGATAGCTGCAGTCTGCTCCAACGCAGAAGCTGTAGCCTTGATGAAGACAATGTTGCCATCAGGCAACACTCCAATAAGCACAAGAAAAGTATCCTCAAACTCTGGGAATTTCTGTTTGAAGATTTTGTAGTTTTCTGTAGTTTTAATTAGTTCATTGTTGGCATCATTCGAAAGCAATGAATAATTAAGTTGATTTATCAATAAATCCGAATCAACTGAAGAAGTTATATAAGATTGTCCATCAGCCCCTGTTATCACCACAGCTACATTAAATTGCTCAAATAATGCAAGATTAGCCGGGAGGTAATCACTGCCATATAGCTCTCCTGCCTCACATTTTTCAGTGAGAATCGAAAAGAGCTCCTTCATATCTTTTCTTTTCTCATAAATATAATAATCGCCTAAAAAGCAGGATGTTATGATGCTAACTAGTATCAATGAAACTAGTACTATAGCACCTAACATTCCTACAATTTGGCGATTAATTTTACTAGGCCTTTGCGTCAACTTCAAATTTATACCCCATGCCCCAAATAGTCTTGATGTAATTTCCCTTATCGTCTAACTTGCTACGAAGCTTTTTAACGTGAGTATCGATAGTTCTTGCGTCTCCGAAATAATCATAATCCCATACGTGATTAAGAATCTTTTCTCTAGAAAGCGCAATACCTTCATTATTGATGAAATAATAAAGGAGCTCAAATTCCTTAACCGATAACTCAACAGGGTTACCATCATTTGTAGCGACATGAGCATCTACATCTAACTGGATTCCGCCTGCCTCAACAACTTTCTTGCCAAGAGAATCATCTGTACTTCTACGAAGAACAGCATTAACTCTTGCCATAAGAATCTTTGGTGAAAATGGCTTGTTAATGTATTCATCAGCACCAAGCTCGAAGCCATTAAGCACATCATTCTCCTCACCCTTAGCTGTGAGCATCAAAACAGGAATAGATGAGGTTTCTCTGATTTCTTTCAAAACAGCAAAACCGTCAACCTTAGGCATCATGACATCCAAAATGATAAGCGAAATTTCACTATCCATATAGAACATATCAAGAGCCTGTTCACCGTTTTCAGCTTCTACAACTTCGTAATCCTCTCTTACCAAATAGTCTCTGATAAGTTTTCTCATTCGGCTTTCATCATCAGCCACAAGAATTTTGTTTTTTGACATAACACCCAACCCCATCCTTGAATTATATTATTAGTTACCTTCTATGCCACTGACTGCAGACTCCCTGGCATCAAGCTCAGCTTCACGTTCGTTAAGCACACGCTCACGTTCATCAAGCTGCTGTTTCCAAGAAGAGTACTCGTCAGTAATAGCCTCTTTGTAATTCAGTATAGTCGGACTGTTAATAGTTGAATTCACAAAAAACATGCCCAACACACAAATCAGTAAGGTAAAAACACATACAATCAAAAAGCTATTCACCAACCTTAACTTTTTGATTACCCCAGCATCATCTTCTGATATAGGCGTACTTTTTTTATCGGCCTTTTCTTTTCTGAGTTTAGTGAGTTTTCTGGCTTTTTTCTCTTTTGGAGGCTTCTCCTCAGCTGACTTTACTTCAGCAGGCTGAGTAACACCTTTTGCTTCCTTTTCAACCGGTTTTGCGTCTGGAATCGCTTCGACTGGCTTTTTCTCAGGCTTAGGTGGCTCATCAACACTGTACACAGGAGGAATCTGGCTTTCCTCAAACACCCCTGTCGCAACCAGATTCTGCCTAAGCTGATTAAGAAATCCCAAACCTATCTGAGTAGAAAAAAGCTTCTGGTTAATAACCTTCTTGTATATCTTGAGAACTTCCTGCTCATCAGCAGTTTTCATCTGCCCAAGAATATACTCAACAGCCTTCAGCTCCTTAGCAGCTTTCTTAGCACTATTCTCATCGTTAAAGATATATCCACCAATGTTATACTTAGCCATATCTTTCTCTCACTATATGTATATAGTTATTTTAGCAATTTGTAACCAAAAAATCTATCTTAAATAATTAATTTTGTTCATTTATTCTGACAAGTCCTAAAATTGCAACAATAACTCCTACAAAAGTAACAAATGTAGCAAAATATAAAGTAGCCGAAACTCCAAGTATATTAATTATAATTCCACCTAAAATACTACCTATCAAACTGCTAATTGACATAGCAATTGTAACAAATGCCTGACCCTTCACAGCATCCTTCTCCGGCATAATCTCATCTACGAAGTGAACTGATGCTGGAATGAAAAGGGCAAATGCCAATGACTGGAAAAGCATACTGAAGTAAAGCATTCCAATTGAAGAAGCAATTGCAGTAAAGAATATCTTAATAAAGTAAAATACTCCTGATGTGGCAAGTAATAGCTTTGAGCCAAATTTTTCTCGAAGTACCGAGAAAAATATCATAGCAGGAAGTTCCACAATAGCCTGAACTGCAAGAAGTCCTCCGTTAGTAGCCTCATTTCCTCCTACATTAACTGCAATCTGGTAGAGGAAATTGTTTACTATGATATGGCCAAAGAACACACAAACTACGCCAATAAGATAAACAAAGAACATTTTATATTTGTTTACAAAAGCTGATATTCCCTTATAATCAAAGCTTTCACTCTTGTTTTCATCTAAAGGATCTACCTGCTTATCTGTGCTTATATCTGCTGCTTTTAACTCACTATAAATCCATGAAATACAACCAACAAACAAAACAGACACTATAAAACCAAACATTGGAGCCGCTTTAGCGGATACAGTTTTCATGAAGAAACCTGCAAGCAAGCTCATGAGAAAGAAGAAAAATGAACCCGCAGCTCTTGCCACTCCATAATTCATATTTATACCCTGTCTTTGAATATGGAAATTCAACGCATTTAAAAATGGCTGAATAATAGTGGCAATCATTGCACCAATTAAAAATGTAAAACTTATTACGAATCCTTTTTCATTGCTTGTTATAGCAATAAGTAAATCAAGGATAATCAAACCACCTAAAATTATTAAAACATCTAAAACATTAAAACGTGTTGAGCTGTCGGTAGCTGTAGAAACCACCTGCTGAATAACTGCAGCAAATAAATAGGCAAAAGCAAAAAGTGCACCGATAGAAAATGTTGTATATCCGCGATTGGACAGATATGCACTACCCATGCTTACGGTGCAGCATACAATCATCCAATATGCGCCCTGCGCAAAGGTGTACAAGGTATTCAATCTAAATTCTCTGGACTTTTCAAACGTTTCTATCATTTATGTCACTCCTTTCAAGCCTTTATCTTTGTGCTGGAACTGGTTCCGCATAATTTATCAACGGATTTAATAATTTCCTGTATCTCAGGCAGATAATGTTCATGTCTGGTCATCAGCCTGTCAATTTCATCACGTTCTTCCTGAACGATTTTGCGATGGTCTTCCAACCTGTCTCTAATCTTCTTTCTACGTACAACTAATCTATGTCTGCAATCCGACATATCCTGCTTATTAATCAAAGCATTAACCTGATTCAGCCAGATCTTGTCATCAGCAAGACCTATGCTACCAAGAATCCTCTCGAGCTTGTCATTGTAGAATTCCAAATCGTCATTATTTTCAATATATCGCTGCTGGTCTCTAACTTTATCCTGATACTGCTCCCAAATGTATTGAAGCTCAGCTGCTGTTTTGACATAGTATTTATCTTTTGAATATTCAATACTGTTGGTCACATTAACATATTTCATGCGCTCCACATTGAGCATACTGATAGCCTGATTAAGGTGGATTAATGACATCCGGGATTCTCTAGTAATGGTGTTCTGACGTAAGAAAATCATGAATCCGCTAACTGCGCAAATAAATAATACAAGGTAAATCCATAAAGAAATATCTACTGTAGCAACGTTGTTCATAACATACAGCAAAATTAATAATGTGGTAAATGAAGTAAGTACGGCGATAGCCATACGTCTAAAGATTTTCCCTTGAGCAAGGAGCTCTTCCCTTTCAATCTCCCATCTGCTCTTTTCACCCTCAAGGTAAGCAAGACTCTTTTTAAGCTTGGCCTGATAAATTTCATCAGAAGCAAACCTGTTAATTATCTCAGGCATATCATCTTCTTCATCAGCTATAACTGAAAACTGTTCATCAGAAATATTTCTTGTGATGTTTCGTGATTCAAGAATATTCTGCTCCAATTCGCATATACGTGTTGCAGTGGTACGCAAATCCTTTGCAGTATCCTTAGGAAGATTTTCTATTGCTTTAATATCATTGAGATATCTGGTAACAATTCTGTATTCCATCTTCTGGCGTTCCATAGCTTTAGTGGATGCTATAATCTGCTCGCAAGAATCAAGAATATAGTGTTCGAGTTTCTTAGGGTCCTCCCAACTGTCAATATCCTCAATCTGAGAATAGACTCTGTTGAAAGCGTCGTCGATTTTGGCTGCCCTAATTTCTTTTTTTGTTTTTCGTTTTGTAAAAAATCCCATAGTAAAATCTCCCCAATGAATTACTAATTATATTTTACAATACTTAATATACTCGTCTTTCCAGTTATTTACTACACTACTAACAGCATTAACTGTTCCTTCTCTCTTATAATCGTCATTTATGAGCTCATTTATAGCATGATCGAACTCAAGAATATTTTCATTGGCTGTGGCTGTAGATACAGCGCTTAAAACCTGATCCACATCCTCCTTAGTAACCAAGTATTTGGTAACGTATTGGTCGAAAGATAATTTGTCCTTTGCACATCTGGCTGCATACAAAAGACAGTAAAGACTCTGCTTTTTCTGGTTGCGCTTGTATGCCTCATCGAAACACTGCATAGCCTCTTTGAAAAAGAATAATCTCGAAAATGCACATCCTAAATTATGATAAACATCCCCTTCTACAACCTTAGGCATGTTCTTGGCTACGTCGTCTGCTAAAAGTGTCTCGTACTCGTATATAGCATCCACCAGCTTGTCCTTCGCCATAAGTCTGTCTGCTCTAAGCTTCTTTCTCTCGGCCTCCGATTTGTTCTCGAAGGTGGCAATGATAGCTAAAATATCTTTTATCTCTTTGTTGGATGCATAGCCATTGGAACCAAGTATATGTCCCACAAAGATATGAAGAGGAGCGTTGTTCTGAACCAAGCCTTGAAGCTCCGATGCAAGCTTTGGTTCTTTGAGCTCTCTCCCTACCCAGTTGCAAAGCTCAGGACTCATCAGCTTCGAAGAAAGCAAATAAACGTTATTAAGAATATAATAACTTAGCTCCTCCAAAGAATAAACATTAAGAGCAGCCTCTTCGATATAATATGGCGTTGCCGATAACGCATTTTTACAATAGATTAATGTGCTCATATATACCTACTCAGTCGTAATTGTGTGTTCCCAGCTTTTACCTGATGCTGGTGATATTTCTCCAAATCCCAAATCTGTAATGGTGATTGAGACAGCCACATCGGAAACAGGTCTCGCTTCAATGCGTAGACGTGTAGTTCTGTTTTCACGCTTCGGCATGTCAGTGAGCTCCAGAACTTCCGAGTGTGCTTCTCTTGAATCTGGACGCTGAATAAAAAATTCTATTTCAGGCTCACCATCAAGGATTACCTCACATTCACCTTTAACGTCATACCAGCTTTCTCCGGCATCAATTAAAGTGAAGAACTTCATAACATTGTTTTCTAAAATCTTGATGGAAAGATTTAGCTTTAGGTCATTGTCTCCAATGTAGATAAATGGCCAATCTCTTTTGCCGTCCTTTATGAAGCCCCCGTAGCAGGCGCCCTTAGAGTAGAGATTCTTTCCAAGGAAAACCTTTCTACCCTTACATAAATGAGAAAGGCTGACCTTCATCCATTCTCCATCAAAGCCATCTCCCACAAGATATACTGAAGAAAACAGGGAGCTTCCAAAGGTATCAGTGATAACCTCATCAAAAAGCTCGTCCCTATTATCTGTAATCTCCCCGTGATTAGTAACGTTGAGATTGATTAGCTGCGGACGTGTGGTCTGATTGCGATGAAGTGTGCAGGACACCATATTAGTGCCGCTGTAATCAAATAATGCCACGTTATATAAAAATAGCTCTGGCTTCTGTGACAGTGCATAGTAATAGAAGCATTCACTTCTGTCTATAAGCATCACATGGTTTTGATCAATACCAAGCTTTGAAGCCACATGATTCATCAGCTCCATCACCTCGAGATTAATCTGCTCCACGCAGATAACAAGCTTCTCCACCTCGTGCAAAGCAGCCATAGGCCCTGGAATGGAAAACAGCTTCTTGAAGAAAATAGTAAGCAAATCTCTGGCATTGTATGTATCAGAATCAATCACTATCTGCCCGTCACGTAAAGCAAGATTAAAAAGCTCCTCCACAAGAACAGCTTCTTTAAGCCTGCTCATTTTGATGGCTTCCTCACCGAAGAACCACTGGCCCATACCTATTCTCTTGGCAAGCACAGTTGGGATGGAATAATTTTCCTCGCCAAGAATAGTGCTTATCGTAGCAGGGTCATCCATATTCGAATTGTAAATGCTAAGAACTGTATTCCTTGAACTAATATCAATTCCTACATATGTGCCTTCTGTAGTTCCCATAAAACTCCTTAAATAATAGAAAATAAATCTCTTGTAACGGTGTCAAGACCCTGATAAATCTTTACATCCTCAGCCAACTCATAGACTTCGTTGTAAAGACTGTGTCGTGTTATACGATTCATCAGAGCATATCTGCCTTCGGTCTGTTCCAGCTCGTTGCTTAATACAAATGTGTCTGTCTTAAGCGGTTCGTCCGAAACATCATCTCTGTAAATTTCGTATTTCAATTCGTCGCCGTAGAACAGGATAAACTGCTTCACGTAAAGACCGTCATACATTTCAATCATATCTTCTTTGACAGCTGGTGCCCCGTTGACAGAATAAACAATATCAACCGCCTTACGTTTGTCTGTATTAAACTCGATGAAATACTTGTCATAAAGATGATATTTAATCTTAAGTCTTTCATCACACTTGGCAAAAAATCCAAAGTACTGATTTCTGAGGATAGCATCAGCCAAAAGAATATCCAGTATAGAATAATCTTCCTCATCCAAATCTGTACCAGTACATAAATATTTCAAAAGGGCAATTCTCATGCTTTCTGATACATTGAGCCCCTTCTTGAATCGGTTGTAAATGTAGGCAAAAATCTTCTCAGGAACCTCTGCCTGGTTAGCAAGATAATCGTGTGCTTCGTAATTTAAGAAGGCTTCCACAATCATCTTGTTATTTTTGCGGGATACGTAAGTATCAAACACGTCTATAATCTTAGGACAAAAGAAATCTCTATAAAGAGCCTGTGTGATAATTCGCTCTCCGAATTCCACAACATCTTCGCCCTTTTCAAAAGCACTTTCGTAGATTGTCAGCATTAAATCTGTAGGACCTACGAAGAACTTTACAAGATAACGAATCATATCCGAATGAATATATCCCTGTGAAGTAAGCCCTGCTGTAAACAGGAGCAGGAAGTCATCGGATTTCTCCGGCTCTTTGTTAATCATAAACTGGCAAAGCTTTGTGGCTGGTGCCTGCTTAAGCAATGAGGAATTGGTGTGCTTTAACATATAAAAAGCTTCCTCGTATTTGCTTCTGACAATAAACACCTCCAGCACTGCTGCTATAACCTCAGCACTGAGAGACTTTAAATCAGCCTCCTGCATAAAGTGTTTCTCTAAGACAGCCTCGTTATTATTAAATCTAAGAATCTCAATAAGCTTAGGATATATCTTCTCAAGGTAATCGGCAGAAATCTGTTTTGATTCCATGATAAGCTCAGCTGCCTCAGCATCTGCAGATGAATAATCCTTTGTATTCTGGCTGTGAGAAAATCTCATCAACGCATATGGCAGATTAAGTGTAGAAAGCTCCTTCAGCTTTTCTGTGAAGCCCTCGGTATTGATGATGTCCTCTGTAAAATAAGCATCATCATCAACAAACAGATATCCATTGTTATCCTCAAAGAGAACAACTCCAGCGCTGCCAATGTAATTAATGTAAGCCTTGTGGTCGGAAATGTTGGCGATGGTAGGTGCCTTAAATTCCTCCTGATACAGGAATACTCTTCTGATATCTGGATTAATAACCGCAAGCTTCTTCTTGAAGGAGAGCTCGGAAATAAGGCGAGCCACCTCTTTATCGAAAATACCAAGCTCCATAAGGCGCTGGTAACAAACTGCAAGATTGTCATCGAGGCGACCAAGCTTTAACTGCTCAAGTGCAAATGATTCTATAGCACTCTCGTAGTGTTCGTATGTATCGTAATCCTCATCCTTGTGAAGGATAATGTTCGCGTAAAGCAATGCTTTTTTATCGTAGGACAAATTGCTATTGTATTTGAAGAACATGGTAAGAAGCTGTGGCAATTTATCAACTGAATAAGCTGGCAAAGCTTCCATGTATGCCTCGAAAATACCAGATACATGAAGATTAGCTTCGATGGCCATACCAAACCATTTAAGGAAATCATTCTCAATATATGGTGCGCGCAAAAGGTATGTAACAATAGCCAAAAGGAGCTTCATATCAGGGTAAACCTCGTAGCACTCTTCGAGGATTGGTAGAACCTTTGGATTGTAATTACGTTCTGTTTCCAAAAGATGAATCATCTGGATGGCCATGTCTTTAGTGATGGCTTTTTTCTTTTTGGCCCAATTTAACACCTTGATTGTAAGCTCATCAAAGGATGAAATAAGATATGGGTCCTGAAGGAAAATGTAGTAAGCCTCTATGTATAAAAGAGGTGTGTCCCATCCATTATCAACCCACTTAGAAATCTCTCTAAGCTTAGCTGTAGGATTCTTAATGTATTCTTTTCTGAGGAACAATAGAAACCAGAAAATATGAACATCGCCACGGTGCTCCCTAAAGATGCCCTCAATATTTTCTGTGAGGCGATCTACGTAATCCTCTTCGCGCTCTATAAGTGTGCAGATGTAAAGTAGGAATGCCCACTCTCTGCTACCCTTATCTTCTATGCTTCGTTTTAAATCCTGAATAATCCAAAGAGCTTCCTGCTTTTGATTATTGGTAACATATAAAAATGCTTTTATAAGAAGAATGAAATTGCTATTTCCAACTTCATCAGAAAGACTGTTTATAATCTCCAGAGACTCGGCACACCACTGGCTGGTGGTAACTCGGCGAAGTCTGTAATCTTCGTATAAACGAAATGCCTTAAGAATCTTTTTATTGTGACTAAACTCTTCTGACTCTAATGTGATGCCTTCTTTGTCGGCTGTAGCAAGAATAGTAATCTCTTTATGGATGTCTCTGTAGTCGAAGGAAATCTTTGCATAATTGATTCCGGCATGCATCTTATCCTTGTGAATGTAGTAGCTCATGTTGAAAATAGAGCCAAGGAAAAAGTCGCCAGTAATGTGTTCCTTTTCAACTGAGACAAAATCAGCATCACAGGAAACTGTGATATCGATGAATCCCCATGTAGAACGGCTGATTTCTATTTCGCCTCTAATATTCTCATCCACCTCGTAATATGAATCCTGTCTCTCCTCCAAATCGAAGGTCATTTTAGCCTTATGGCCGCAGGAAACAAGAAACTCATCTACATTGACAGCTGAAATAGGTGCTGCTTTGAAGCCTCTGTAAAGAAGCTTAGTGCGCTTATCCTGATCTGAGATGAATTCAGCGAATCTGTCTGAGTAGAACAATGATACAGCTTCTGCAAAATGACTCTGTGCAAACTCTGCATACTCGTGAAGTGAATTAATCTGGCCAACGCTACATAGAAGTGGACGCTTAACATAAGTGATAGAAAAAGGCAGTTTCTTTTCCATGCCTACAGTGACAATGATAAAATTGCCCTTAAGACATTCTGAGGCCTTGTAATTGTAATCATCAACAAGATAATCAATGCGAACACTAACCCCGTCAAACCATGGATTAGAAATTCTCACGTAAGGATTATCACAGTAAACTACACCTCTAGCCTTAACGCCATTAGTGCTTTTGAAATATATACTGCCCGAAAAGGCATCATTAATAAAGCAGGTCTCTTCAATCTGCTCTGAATCAAACTCAATATTTGGTTTTAAGTCGTCGAATTTATCTTCGGAAATACGATAGATTCTTTTTCTCAAAACATTCTCCTCTTTTTCCTTGGGAGTAATACTAACCCAAGCATATTATTTATTAGTATAGCACAACATATAGTGTTTTCAAACGAATTCAACAACAAAAATATGGATAAAATATAGGCCTAGTGCTATTATATAAGGCAAGAAAATTTTACCCTTTAAGGAGGCTTTCCATGATAAAACATAAAGATCATTTTCACGGAAGTGATTTAGAAAAAATAGAGCAGATTTACGGCATAAAAAAAGAGGACATCATTAGCTTTTCTGCCAATGTTAATCCCCTGGGAATCTCTCCTAAACTTAAGGATGGAATCGCAGCAAATATCGACTGCATCACATCTTATCCAGACAGAGATTATGTAGAGCTTAGAAAATGCATCGCTGAATACTGCAACACTGAGACAGAGAACATCATCGTGGGAAATGGTTCCACAGAGCTTATCTCACTTTTTATTCAGATTGAAAAGCCTTCTAAGGCTTTGATTTTGGGTCCTACTTATTCAGAATATGAAAGAGAAATTGCTTTGGGCGGCGGAAAGAGCATCTACTATCCTCTTCGCGAAGAAAATGATTTTGTTTTAGATGTAGATCATTTCATCAGTAAGCTTACTGAAGATATCGATATGCTTGTTATCTGCAATCCTAACAATCCTACAGGAACAGCCAACAATAATCACGATATGCGAAAGATTCTTGATGCCTGCAAGGAATGCGATATCTTTGTAATGGTCGATGAGACTTACGTGGAGTTTGCTGAGAATATTAATGAGGTTTCTTCAGTAGTCCTTACACGCACTTATTCAAACATTGCAATCCTTAGAGGCACTTCAAAGTTCTTTGCTGCACCTGGTCTTCGTCTTGGTTACGCTATCTGTTCAAACACAGATTTGATGCAGACTATAAACCAGCGAAAAGACCCTTGGACCATTAATTCAATTGCAGTTGTTGCTGGAAAACTAATGTTTTCAGATAAAGAATATATCGAGAAGACACGTAATCTTATCGCTTCTGAAAGAAATCGTTTATACGATATTTTTGATAAGAGCTCTCGTTTCAAGGCATATTGGCCACATGGCAACTTCATGCTCCTTCGCATCTTAGAAGACGGCCTTACCAGCCAGGAGCTCTTCGACCGATGCATCAAAGAAGGACTCATGATTCGCGATTGTTCTACTTTCCCATATCTGGGCGAGAATTACATTCGCTTCTGCTTCATGAATCCTGAAGATAATGATAGACTTGCTGCTCTTCTTTTGAAGTAGATAATATATGAGCCTGCGGTGCCGCAGGCTCTTTTTAAACATATGTAATCTTTATTTCCCATCAGAGAAACTTGTAAATGAGCCTCTCTCAACTTCAGGCTCACCATACTTATCCTTAGCATCAGAAAATGCCTTAATCATAAATGCCATATTTCTAGCAAGATTCCTCATAGTCTGAAGCCCCTCAAGATCTTTCTTTACATCGTCAGCAGTAAATCCATGTACCTGATTCCAGTATGTACTAGTAGCAATAGGCATGCCACTGATTGAAAAATACTTGTTTAACACATCGAATGTTGCAGTATTTCCACCACGGCGAGCACTTACAACAGCTGCTCCCACTTTCAAATGCTTTGAGAAAGAAGTGCTGTAGAACAATCTATCCATAAATGAAAGGATTGTACCGTTTGGTGAAGCATAATAAACAGGGCTGCCAACAACAATTCCATCAGCTTCCTCAAACTTTAGTGCAACTTCATTTACTAAATCATCAAAGACACACTTTCCAAGCTCCTGGCACTTTCCACAAGCTATACAACCTCTGATATCCTTATTTCCTACATTAATAATTTCAGCATCTACGCCCTCAGCTTCAAAAACTTTTACCATTTCCTGTAATGCTGTAGCTGTGCATCCATTTGCCTTTGGGCTACCATTTAATAGAATCACTTTTGCCATGTCTAACTCTCTCCTTTTACATTATATAAAGAATTCATCTAGTCTTCTTATTGCGATTAGTTTAGCATTAGTGATTTACTTTTTAAAGGCACTAAAACTAAACATAGCATCATCCCCCTTTCATTTATTGGATATGATGCTATCTTATGTCTGACCACTTTAAAAGCGTCAGTATTATAAAATATTACTATATGGACTACATATTACATACAGCATAAAGTGGAATATTAACCATCCATTCCTGCTCTTTATAATTTAGTAAGGATAATCTGATAGAAGTAGAAGGGTGAAATTTTTCGTAATATGCTTTTAAACTTTGAGAGCGAATATTAGTCTCTGCCTTTACTTCTATTGGGACAGCATCCATTCCTTTTTGAATAAGAAAGTCTTGCTCAAAAGTAGCCGATTCTGTCCCATAGTAATATGGCGAATACTCAGTATCGCTAATAATTTGTTGAAGAACATATTGCTCAGTGAGGGCACCCTTAAACTCTACAAACAGATTATTACCTTCTATAATCGAATGTAAATCTAATTCACTCATGGCACCTAGCAAACCGATATCCACAAAGAATAGTTTGAAAAATGAGAGCTCCTTGTATGCAGAAAGAGGAACATGAGGCTCATTTACTTTATGAACACGATATACTAAACCACTATCAACTAACCATTGTATAGCTTTTTCGAATTCACTACTACGTGAGCCTTTTTTTATTTGTCCAAAGAAAAACTTTTTATTTTCTTTTGCTAATTGCATTGGGATGCCATCCCAAACCATATTAACTCTAACTACTTCATTGGCAGAAATGTGTTTGCCGAAATCGCCTTTATAT
>JAEEGL014104674.1_pt1 | contig 22881 bp, 24 predicted proteins | sample 9134231 | NCBI WGS metagenome assembly JAEEGL01 (sample SAMN16246548, study PRJNA631951) | gut metagenome | biome: gut microbiome; feature: rumen; material: fiber-attached | host: Bos | place: Iran: Karaj | collected 2018-10 | reverse complement strand
TTCCATCGGCCATAATCTACTTCCCATATATATAATGGAGCGATAGCCACTAAGGCAAAAGGGAGTAAGCGGCATAAAATGCGCTTATGACGGTCTTCATACTGGCGTGAATATAATGTGAATATATAGAAATAGTATAGGATCAAAGGAATGAGCGTTATTATACGATTAACGCAAAGCATTCGCATCTCCCTTATTGCTTCCGGAATATAATTTGTTTGTATATGATCGTGTGGACTGGCATAAAAAACGCAGGAGAATAAAGGATTGTATCCTGTTTCAGAATTGTAGTACGTCCATGATCCACCAATATTCCCGGCGCGTGATAACAGAGTCTGTACTCCATCATATACGGTTAGTTTTGCAAATCGATACGAAAAGAATACGAAAAAGAAAACAAGCAGAATCACTAAAGATGTTGAAGTAATAAGAATAACGGTATTACGGGGTTGATTTTTCTCCGGATGAATAAAAGCTCTGTAACACATAGCTATAAATACAGGGGAAAAGATCAAAAAACCATATGAGGGATGTATCAGAACAGCGACTATGGATAGTATAGGGATTAACCAGATAAGATTACTGTTCTTTACACATAAAATCACACAAAGCAGAGCTATTAATGTCAGAAATAGGTCGGTTCTCAGGATAAATGTATAAAGGTACGGAAGCAGTATAATTCCCGTAAAAACAAATATGAACAGATAGGAAATACTGTTTTTTGAAGGGATCAAACGATATAAAACAATACATAAACATATTATAGAGATGATCAGAACTATATGGATCATAAGAGCTATATGAAGCATATTGTCCACAGGAATGGCAAAACCAAATAGTCTTTCTATTATCTCTGCGGGTAATCCTCGTTGAACGAAACCGAAATCTGACCAGGAAATATAGTATTGTATAAGTTGATAATCAAGTGAGTAATCCACTATAGTAGAGCTATTTATGGAAATATAATAGAAAGCCACAGGTACTATAACAGGTATCCAAAAAATAATAAGAGAACAAAAATAAACACGACTATGTGTTGTTAAAGCTTTATCCCACAAGCCTGTTTGGTTGGAGGCGGTATAGGCGGTTATCACAAAAGGTATTATGACCAATATATACCGGAATGATGGGGTAAGGAAGATCATTGAAAAAAGCAGACAGATACTGAACAAATATGTCAGAAGGCATGAGATTTTTTGCTTAATTCCATTAAAGGAGATAAAAACAAATGTTGAGAGGAAAGCTAATAAAATAGGCATAAATGCAATTTCAGGATCAAGATCATAACCTGAAAAATATTTGATATAGGAATAGATTCCTATAAAAATAGAATTAATGAAAAGGAAAACGAGTTGACGCATCTTTACTGCTTGTAACAGTATTACGATACAACCTAAGCTCATAAAGAAGAAGAAATCTTTAGAGATATAAGCGCCAAGTAACGAGAGACAAAAGGCTGTAGTTAATGAAAAAAAAGTGTTTTTACGGAATAAGATCGTATATATCAGAGAGAGGGAAATGCTTAAAGCTGCAATATACCAGTTAAACAATATAACTGATAAACAGATAAGAAAGGCTATTTTAGCATATCTGATATCGGGGTTGTCTTCGTAAGGTTTAATAAATATCCTCAAAAAAACAGGGGATAAGAGAATAAGGAGGTATATTATAAAACGTATAGCTAAAACGGCCAATGGCAATTCAGCGCCATTAGTTAGTTTGAAATAGTCTTTTATCGTGGCGATAAAACTTAAGATAAATAATAGAATGCAATTTTTTTTTGATATGAAAGCTGTAATTTTATTAAAGACTGTATCAATATGACTCATAATATATGTATTTCTGACATGTGATATGCCAAGTGTTATCTTTTAGTGTCAATTTTGTGATGCAGTTGCAATTATATTTGAATTACTTGAAAATAGCAATCATTTTGCCGGTTTGGAGAAATCAAACTCGGGATGATGATCGAGATGATTAATACATTTATGAAAGAAAAATGTGTTAGCCAGTTTATGAAAGTCTGTATTTTCAGGCATGATACGGAGCGTGTCGCGGATGTGACGATACGTTTCTTTCCTTCATCCTGTTTCTTTGATACCTTCAGATTGCCGATTGGCAATACTGTATGAAAGGATGAAGAAAACATGAAGGAAAAAAGAAATCTGTTGATAGGTGGCGGGGTGATCGCTGCCTTTCTAATTTGGACATTTTTGATCCAATGTGTGGATGTGCAGGCTGTGGGGCAGAATGGAACGAAGGTTGGATTTGCTGATCTTAATGTATGGTTCCATCAGCTGACCGGCGTGCACATGACGATCTATACGATCACGGATTGGCTGGGGCTTGTTCCCATATTTATATGCATATGCTTTGGCGTGCTGGGACTGGTGCAGTTTATAAAGAGACGGAGTCTGCTAAAAGTTGATCCGGACATTCTTCTGTTGGGTGGATATTATGTGCTTGTCATAGCCTTCTACCTTATTTTTGAGATGATCCCCATAAATTACAGACCTGTATTGATCGAAGGAAGGCTGGAGGCATCTTATCCGTCATCAACGACATTGCTGGTTTTGAGCGTGATGCCAACACTTTGGTTCCAGGTAAACAGGAGAGCCTCAAATGCGATGATCAGAAAAATGCTTCAGATTTTCGTGATCGCATTTTCAGCATTTATGGTCATCGGAAGGCTGATATCAGGGGTACACTGGGTAACGGATATAATTGGTTCAATATTATTAAGTGCGGGGCTCTATATGCTGTACAGGTCAGTAGTAATGTGCTTAGACAAGGGAATTGAAGCCGATAGGAGTAATAATGGAGTTCAATGAAAAATTACAGGAACTGAGAAGATCCAGATCCATGACGCAGGAAGCGCTGGCAGAGGCCTTGTTTGTCTCTAGAACAGCAATTTCAAAATGGGAACAGGGCCGCGGCTATCCAAGCCTTGATTCACTTAAGGAAATATCGAAGTTCTTTTCCGTGTCGATCGATGATCTGATCTGCTCGGAAGAAATCATTTCAGCAGCTGCAGATGAGAAAAAAGAGTGCATGAACAGGTATAAAGCCCTAATCTGTGATACGCTGGATATATTTGCTGGATTGCTGCTGTTCCTGCCGGTATTTGGAAATGGAACAGATGCACCGTCTTCGGTATCGCTGTATGCGATCACAGGTTTAAGTACATGGATAAAAATAATATTTGCTTTGTTGATAGGTTTAGCTGTTTTGAACGGTGTCTGTGGTGTTATTATCAGCCGTTTTGATAAGGCTCTCCGGGACCGCAACATACTTTTGACAGGGATGGTGCTTTCCGTAGTAAGTGCGGCGGTATTCATACTTACAAGGCAGCCCTATGCAGGAATCATCTGTCTGGCGATCCTGGTTGTAAAGGGGGTGCTGTTTTCCAACGTTTTTAACCAAAAATAAAGTCTTAAAAACTATATAATCTGTGCAGGTTCGCAACTTAGACATTGCAGGTTGCAACTTAGCACAGGTTTTATTGTTTTGGCCGTATTTTAGGGGTATTGTGTGTTCATCAGATAAAACACATGAAAGGAACACGGAAATGGAAAAGACATTAACAAACACAAAAAAAGCAAACAGATTTATGGAAGGATTCAGATTCCTGTTATTCGGCATGGAAGTATTCGGAGTGATAGGATTTGAACTGCTTTGGGGATTTGTGGTTGAGCCCTTTTTATACAATAGGGGCGTAAATGATTTCAACACATGGCAGATGATAGTACATTGGGTTGTTACATGTGCGGTCTGGGGGCTTGGGGCATACGCTGTAGTAAAAGAGTGCAGGGAAAAAACGGGATTCGATCTTATCGACAATTTAAAGAAAAAACAGCTTTTTGATAAAGAAAACAGAATAAAAGCATGGCAGTGGGCCCTTATAGTAACAGGCTGCGTTCTCTGCCTTGTCTCAACCTGGATCGACTGGAACGGAAGCAAGGTTATAGCAGAGTTTCACAGCCGCGGTGCACTTCTCTTTGTATTCCAGTATATCTATTATCTATTTGAAGTTATGCTTGTTTTGCTTATAATAATCTTCGGACAGACAGCATTTGAAAAGTGGTTTAACAACAACAGAATTCCTTTTGGTGGGATCCTTGTTGCTCTTACCTGGGGGCTGGGCCATTGGTTATCTAAGGGCTCATTAGGCGCAGGTTTATATACTGCAGTAGGCGGATTTGTTTTCGGAAGCGCCTATCTTCTGACCAACAGAAATATCAAACTGTCATATATATTACTTTGCATAATGTTTATCTTATAAGGGGCTGTATGAAGCTTATTAAGACAAAAGAAAAAGATCTTAAAGAAAACTATCTGGAACTTCATTATGATACTGTTGATGAAGAGACTACTGCGGTTTTGGAGCGATTAAGAGATACTCTCAGATACATAGAAGGAACATATGAAGATAAAAAGGTTACGATAGCTCTCACGGATATCTTTTATATTGAAACCGTTGACAGAAAGACCTTTGCATATACCAAAGATATGTGTGTTGAGATAAAAGAAGCGCTCAGGGATATTCTTGAAGAGTATTCAAAGATCGGATTTGTACGTATCAGTAAATCCGCGATAGTTAATATTTACAAGATCAAAAAGCTTCAGGGGGATATCAATATGAGAGTTATCATTTTCTTAAAGAATGATGAGAAGCTCGTGATGAACAGAAGCTACAAAAATGAATTTTATGAGAGATTAAATGATCTGCAGGGGAGGAAGGCAAAATGAAGCTGATAAACAGGAAAAATTTCGTGTCTATAGTCTGTATTTTCTTTACCCTGATCACATGCGGAAAGCTCCTCGCAGAAAAGGCCTATGGTTTTACAGACAGGTATTATACTGAAAACATTTTCACTATTCTGGGGTTCTCGGTTCTTATAACGCTGATATTGTCAATTCATTTCTACCTTCAGAGATTCCCTTTTCTGATCGTATTTATCGCTCAGTATGTATTAACGGTCGGGATAGTGTTCCTGGGGATATTTATACACGGATTGTTTTCTGAACATGCCCCGACCGCTTATTGGGATATGTTTATTTCAATAACGATCCCGTTTCTGGGAGGCGCTCTGGTATATTATATCTGCTTCTTCATGCAGATAAGAAAGGCCAACCGGATCCTGGCGGAACTTGGGGTTGAGCAGTCTGAATGAGTAGGATATTTTGAGTAATAAGATATGAGAAGTTTAAATAATAGAATTATTACATTATTTGCAACCGTATTTATGTGCTTAGTCTTTACCGCTTGCACATCAGCTGTGGATTCAAGCTTTAACTATGCCGAAATAGTTGATGAGGGAGCCTGGGAAGGGGCAGTGGATCGGAAAAATAGCCGTGCATTTGTAAGTATCTACTACTGGGATGGATCAGAAGAAGGGAAAAGAATAGAGGCAACTACACTGGATGGCTGCACTGTCACCAAATATGGCGGATATTATGGAAGAGGACTTCCTATGCAGTTTTCAGTTCTTCCTTTAAAAGAAAATATAAATGAAACTAATATTCCTGAAGATGCCGATGTAGAGGATGTGGCTTTTACATTGGTTGTTACTCCTGAGATAAGAAATATTATACTGAGTACTGCAGAAATATATTACACGGCAGAAAATCCGGATGGAACAACAGCTTACTTTCATATAGTGTATGAGATTGAGTTAGATGATACGAATCCTTATTTTGAGATCAAGGATGGCCATCTGTACAATGAAGATAAATCAGATATTAGATTGGAATCAATACCGGCAAGATATATACAAAAATAACACAGGCTTGAGTATAATGGCCACTATAACAGACTTCATCCATTACAAGACCCGGAACGAACCCGTTCCGGGTCTTTTTCATGGAAATACTAAAAATACTATGAAAGGTTTGCACTTTGCGAGCAGATAATTGCAACATCTGTCACCGTCCGTTGCAATGGCTCCTGCCTCCTGTTAGTCTGAAATTGATAAGGAGGATTTCAAATGAATAAAAAATGGTTTTCAAAGAAATACCTGGTGCTGTTTTTCGTCCTTACTTTGGCATGGACATGGATCTGTGGATTTATTCCTGTAATTTTTGGCTTCACCGGAACCGGGGTGGGAACGTTCGTATTCTATTTTGGAGGAGGTGCCCCTTCTGTTGTTGCACTTTTTCTGGTTTTTCTGACATATCCGAAGGATAAGCTGAAAGATTACTTCAAGAGGTGTTTCAGCTTCAAACTTATGGGCATTAAATGGCCCCTCATAACGATCGCAGTATTTACAATGCTGTCGGTACTTAGCATTTCTATAGGCGTGGGGCTGCTTGGTTTTGAAATGCCGACGATGGATTATATCAAAGCAATAGCAGCAAATCCGCTTAACATACTTCTTATTTTACTGTTGTCACTTATCTCAGGCCCACTCAATGAGGAGTTCGGCTGGAGAGGATACGCATTGGACAGGTTGCTTAAAAAGTTTGGTTTTTTAAAGGGATCTCTGATATTAGGATTCATATGGGCGATATGGCATCTGCCATGGTACTTCACTCCGGGGCAGGCGCAGTACAATCTTCTTCAAGATTCGGCTTTTCATGCTATTATGTTTATACCGAGTGTTATGATGTTAAGTGTATTCGTCTCTTTCGTATATATTAAGACTGGTCGCAGCATCCTTGCCGGGGCTCTGGTGCATATGTTCAGTAATCTGATCGGAAGTCAGCTGTTATCTTCTTATACTACAGAGATAAGTATGTTGATCAGATACACAAATATGGTATTCTTTCTTATAGTGATCATATATACCGCATGCTCGCGGAAGTTCAAGGCAGAAGCAGCTTCGGTTATAGCAAATATACAGAATGAAGAAGAGGAAGGTTGATTGAAAATAATATCCAGACAGGTGCCGGGCAAACCTCTTACTGTCACAATCGAGTATCCTGAATATACTGAGTCGGTCAAGGGGCTTGTTAAGCGAATCGAGAGCCTTGATCTAAGCTTCAGCGCGTCCTCTGAAGATAGCCGGATGCGCATAGCGCTGTCAGACGTATATTATATTGAAAACGTCGACAGAAAAGTTTTTCTTTATACCCGTGAAAATGTTTTCAGGCTCGATGCTTCGATGCAGGAGATAGAGAACATAGCAGAAAACACAGACCTTGTCAGGATCTCCAGGACCTGTATTATAAACATTTCTCATCTTACGGAAATAAAACAGCTTAAGAACAGCCATCTCGAGGCAACCCTCGACAATGATGAGAAGCTCATTGTATCACGCAAATATCTGCGTGACATTAAACGGAGGTTTTAAAGTAATGACTGTCAGGAAAATACTTAAAGACACATGTATACTTGCGTCATTGATGATACTTGCCGTATTTACCATATCAATAATCTGGTCGGGCGTGACGGCAGAGATCACCCTGGTGCTCGCGCTCTTTGGCCTCGCACTGATAATTACGACCGTGAATTTTCTTTATGACGAATTCCTTTCACATTCGATCGTTGTGAGCTATATCATCAAATTTTTCATCTTTTCTGCGATCGTAATGCTGTTTGGCTTTATTGTGGGATGGTTCTTTCCGAGTAATTTCTGGATGGCATTTATTTATGTGGGCATTGTGATGGCGCTTGCTTACGTGATCGATGCTTTCACGGTCAGGAGAGATGTTGATTATATTAATGAGCATATTAAAGAGAGAAATAGATCATAGTTTAATGGAGGGAGTATGGGATTATTTGATTTTCTGAAAAAAGAGGAAAAGAAATCAAAGACGAACGCACCTGAGAAAGAAGTACAAAAACCGGAGACTTTCAAGATGTTCGTCGAATGTAACGAGGTGCCTTATCATGATCCGGAAAGGGACATGGATGTTAAACTCTGTGTCAGAGCTGATTTTGATTTTAACAGCAAGCCGGATGAAGAGGCTGCTCAAAAAGCTGCCATAGAAAGCTATCACGCTACATTCGGAGCAGTTTCCGGAGAGATGAAACTAAGCGAATTTGCAAAGTCGCCGTACGTGAACACTCTTAGAAACATCATGATGGAGTACATGAGAAATAAGGGCTTTGATATAAAATATGTATGGATCGGGTTTGCCAGCCTGAATAAAGAGTATCACGATTTGATCTACGGAAAGCCAAAGCTGTAGAGAATAGAACCCCGGGGACGGGGTTAGCGGTTCATTTTTTAAGAGGATTATTATGAAAGATGCAAAGAGAGGCTTCGTTCCGTCGGATGAACGAGAGTTTGGAGAGAAGGAATTACCCAAGCTGCGCAAGGCTTCTGAAGAAGTATTATATCTTCTGGATCATGGATATCCGGTCAAAGGAGCAACCAGATTCATTGGAGACCATTATATGTTCTCGGAACGCCAGCGCCTGGCTCTTGCCAGAACTGTGTCGCCGGAAAAACAGATATGTTCAAGGCTAAGCAGAGAAGTGAAGCATATAGAAGGTGAAACGATTTATATAGATGGCTTCAATGTGATCATAGGGCTTGAAATAGCATTTTCAGGATCAATGCTCTTTACCTGTATGGATGGAACGATCAGAGATCTGGCCGGACTCAGAGGTACATACAGGTTGATTCCGGAGACAGATCTGGCGATCAAGGCGCTGCTTAAGACACTTGAAAGTTTAAAAGCGGGAAAAGGAGTGATATACCTGGATAAACCCGTATCAAACTCCGGAAGATTGAAGCAGAAAATATATGAATATGCAGAAAAATCTGATATAGAAGTCGAGGTAGAAATAGAGGATGCGGTTGATCATATCCTGAAACAGAAACCACTGATAGCTACCGGAGATGCCATAATCCTGGATGAATGTGAAAGATGGTTCAACCTTGTAAGAACTGTGATCGAAGAAAATATTGGGAAGTATACGTATATAGATATTTGCCCCTAGTATTTTTGACTGTGTTTAACCCTATCAACGGAGCTCATGACCCACAAACCCCGTCCCCGGGGTTCAGAGGGTGTATGTGCAGGCTTCAAGCACGCGTCTTAGTTTTCGCAGGAATTTAGGCATCAGCGCCTCGCAACTCTCGGTATTGATAAGCGTGATGGCAACGGGCTCAGGCATATCGGTTAAGACATCATGGAGCGCGTCCAGATTGCGCCCGAAGTAATCGGGCAGTTTTATGTGTTCTCCCAGCAGGTCGTAGAATTCGTCTGCGCTGCAGATATTATTCATATCAAGGATTATCTCTTTCATATTTTTCTCCTTTAGTAGAGCTTGGTAAAGCTTGCATAGTGGTCGTCGGTGTAATAGATATTGCCAGCGGCATCGAATACGAGGCGTTTGGCGCCGCGGCTCTTTTTGCCGAGAGTATCGATATCACATTCGTGATAATCAGCATCCGGAAGCAGTTCTTCGTAGTTGCCGAAGTAGTCGCCGCCTATGCATTTTCCGGGGGCGTAGGGTTCAAGACTTCCGCCACTCCAGCCAAGGGCCTGCGCATCTTTCTTTGTTATAAAGTTTCCCGGGAGAATTCCGTAAGTATGTATGTAAAGGGCTACGTCATCTCTGGATGTATAGCTGCCACCCGGTTCTATAAGAGGCTGCGCTGTGACAGGTTCCGGGGTGATGATCTCCGGAGGTGTAGGTTGGGGCTCTATGGCAGGCTCCGGTGTGGGAGTAGGTGCTTCTGTTGACGCGGGTATATCTGTGGGCGTCGGTATATCGGTTGGCGCAGGTATATCTGTTGGAGTCGGTTCAGCAGTTGGAGTAGGTTCTTTCGTGGGAACCGGTGTTTCGGTAGGTGAAGCAGTCGACGTCGGGGCTTGTGTAGGTGTTGCTGTTATGCTGACTGTTTCTTTATGCGAAGGCTCCGGTATGGTCTGCTTTTTTTCTACGCATGATGTTAAGAGTATCAGCATGAGTAGAGTGATAAGAAGTGAGCCGTATCTTTTCATGATGTTGTTCCTTTCTTTCATATAATGGACATGGTCAGTTTAACATATTTCTTGGTGAAAATGGACCACAAACCCCGTCCCCATGGTTCATCCGCCGGCAGATTTGATACGGTTTTTCAGATCCGTAACGTCCGATGCGGTAACTTCAGTTTCGGTGGAATAACGGAACTGCTCATAAAGATCTGTTGCATCCCTGAGATCGATCCCTTTGTTTGAAAGAATGCTTACTCTGTTTTCCTCAGGCGTTCTTGTGTTTCGTACATCTGCACCGGCCTTTTTTTGTTTCTTCATTTCTGATCTGTAAAGATTCCTGAATTTTTCGTACGGAGTCCTGAAGATTCCGTGTCTTCGCTCTTTAATGGCTTCTTCACGAAGACTTTGTCTGACTTCATTTTTCGTTTTAAAAGTTTTGTAAGGCTTTGTTCGTTTTCCTTTTTTCTCGAGCAATACCCGGACAAAATAGAGGAGCATCCTGCCGATACAATATACGACAATCAAAATACACATAAGCATCAGCCCGGCAACGATAATCCGCAGGATCCCTCCGAAAAATCCTACGTCTTCCTCCTGTGTGGCCAGATCCTCTAATAGTAAGTCCATATACTCTACTTGAGGGATGTCAGTTTGTTCGCTGCCTTCAGACGTTCTTGACAGAAAGTTTGAGATTATCCGCCACAAAGCATAGCCTATCCGGTTGAGCGCAAGGATCAGCTTATCTGCGCGAACAAAAAGCATCGCGCCTGTTATCAAAGCGATGATCATCGCAGTTATCAACGTATCGTTTCGAAAGATTTCCTTTACCGGCATATCGTCATCCAGTTGCCCGGTCTGCGTAAGTTCATAAAAATTGGCAAGCAGGTTCCGGATAAGGACCAGTACAACAAATGCTACGCCCATGTAATATATTGATGCAGCATATCCGAATTCGGTGTGTATGCTCGTGTATAACAATGCCGGTATAAACAGCAAGCCCATTCCCGCATGCAGATCGCGTATGCTCTTATCATGATTTAACCAGGTATGTAGGTCTCGAATAAATATAACTACGGTTAAGACCATCAGACAGAGTTTTCCGGCACTATCTAACGGAATGATCATGACGGATCCCAGCACCGCAAAATGCAAAGCAACATACACCCAGAGCCGTCTTACATGTTCACATATCAGGTAACAGCAAAGAAATACAAAACCGATCCCGATAAATTCTAATGGCATCATCGGGATATGGATTCTTGTTGCCAGTGCCATAAAGAAACTGATGGTCAGCATATACAACAAACTTAAGTTGATCAGATCGCGATAAAAAGGAAATCGTTTCGTAGTCATAATACCTGCCCCGTCAGATGATTTCTATCGGCCACTGTGTATACTTTTCGCATTCGAATCCCTCCTCGATATTTTCGCGGACATAGGAGGGAATCACAAAATGTATACTGCAGCCTTGGGATAACAGATGCTCATACTTCTCTGTTACGTCTTTTTTTCGGTAGTTGGAGACGATCACATATTCAACAGAATGGCCGTCCGTTTTGATACGGTCATCCATAAGATCTGTAAAACGCGTGAACGGAATTGCCAGATCGATACGGGCAAGAGCTGTTTCGATCGCCCGGATATGGGCAAGATCTGCACCGGGATCCAGAGCAGGACACCCGATCGGACTGTTTCCGTTAGTGTAAAAAGCCGTAGGGATTCCGGCAGAGATGTAACGTGATGCCAGATGAGCTGCGATCTTGATCGCCCACTCAGCCAGATCGTCTTTATGCTGCATGCTGTTCGATTCTAAATTTAAAAGGAGTACAACGCGTTTTGAAAAGGTGCTGTTATAGGTATTTACAAGAAGACTGTCATGCCTGGCAGTAGCCTTCCAGTTGATGCTCCGGATATTGTCGGAGGGCTGATATTCACGGATCCCGGCAAAAGTGAATGGATCCTCATTGATCTTTAAATTCTTCTCAGTTTCTCCAAGCAGGGTATTTACCGTTTCCGGTACATCCAGAGGACGGATCCTTCCGGGCAGAACGCATACGCTTACATCTTCCTGATGTGTTTCGATCATTTTTTCTGTCAGAAAGAAATTCCAGCCGATCAGATTCATGCTGTCCGTAGTATAAAAGCCCCGCTTGCTGCAGGTGATGGGGTATGTCCTGGTGATCTTCTGCCAGGGCATAATGGTAAAAAATTCACTACGATAATATTTATCTGTTACATTTCCTTTTATCTGCTTCTCGAACAGAAAGGTTTTTGTGATCGAAAACTTAACCTGCAGGATAGGGATCGGCAGTTTTTTTCGGTTTTCGATGATCTCGACCAGATGATTGTCCTGTCCCTCATACAACACATCCTTTTCAAAGGACATGGATGTCCTAAGTCCTTTACTCCAATATCGCCTGTAAATAACGGCCTGGATCTGATAGATCAGCAGAGCGATCAAAAATGCGATTAACAGCGTCATGAAAAATCCTCGCTCGGGACGGTGATCTTGTCCAAAAGATTGCCTATGATCTCCAATTTGCTGTTACGGTCCGTTGTCGAATAAAACTGGATCCTGTGTGTCAGAACATCGGCGGCCAGCGGTTTGATATCCTCAGGCAAAACATGATCTCTTCCGCAGGATAGAGCATGAGCCTTGGCAATGGTCTGTAAAAAGAGTGTAGCTCTTGGACTGGCACCGGTCAGGATAGATGAGTGATTTCTCGTGGCATTTACGATCGCTACGATATACTGCACCAGATCCTGATGCACTTTTACCTGTCTGGCCAGCTCTCTGACTGATACGATATCCTGTGTTGTGATCACAGGTCCTACATCTCTTGTGGGATCATCTTCGGAAAAGCGGTTTAATATCGCGACTTCCTCTTCCGGACTCGGAAAGCCCATGGAAAGCTGGATGGCAAAACGGTCAAGTTGTGCTTCCGGAAGCGGGAAGGTGCCTACAGTTTCAATAGGATTTTGGGTTGCGATGACCATGAACGGTTGTGCCAATGTACGGGTGGTTCCGTCCACCGTGACCTGTTCTTCCTGCATTGCTTCAAGGAGAGCGGACTGGGTTCGCGGCGTAGCACGGTTGATCTCATCTGCCAACAGGATGTTGGTCATGATAGGGCCCTCCACAAAGACAAAGGCCTCTTCCTTTTTGCTGTAAATATTCAGGCCGGTGATATCTGCCGGCATCAGATCCGGTGTGAACTGTATCCTGGAAAACTTACCGTCGATCGATCTGGCCAGAACTCTTGCAAGCGTTGTCTTGCCGGTTCCCGGAGTAGCCTCAAGCAAAATATGGCCGCCTGCCACCATGGCTGTGATGACCATATCGATCGTATGTCCGTTTCCGATGATGACCTTTTGGATGTTTTCTCTTAATATATCAAGTTTTTCTTTTGCCCTGACACAGGCTTCAGTGGTGATCGCTTCTGACATGATAAGCCCCCTTGTTTATGTAATTATCTATAGTATTAGTATACATTAACAGTTGTGGATAATTGCGTCAATAAAGGAGACGTATCAGGAAAGCTACGAATTTGCATTGCAGTATTATACGTCATGAAATACGTCGGATATGGGAATGTTTAAGTTCCTGTGTCCGACGTTTTTTGTGCATGTAATCAGTTGATACCATGCATGAGATGATCGGGAAGTTTGATCTTTAGATCTTGTTCCCGGAAAGGCCAAAGCAAAGACTTACACATTCAGTGGAAAGCCCCGTCCCCGAGGGCTCGTCGAAACTCTACTATGAGTAGGTACCATCACCGAAAAAACGGCTATACAATCTGTGCATGGAGGTGAGAATATATGAACCAATATGTTACAGGAACCGTTATTAAGGAGCTTAGAGAAAAGAACAATATGACTCAACTTCAGCTTGCGGAAAAGCTGGGAGTGAGTGATAAAAGTATCTCTAAATGGGAATGCTTCCGCGGATATCCCGACATTTCCCTGTTGGAATCTATTGCAAAGGTATTCAAAATCTCGGTTACGGAACTGATATCCGGTAATGCCATTCAAAATGCTAATGTATCTGCAAATATGTTGAGGTCAAAGTTTTATGTCTGTCCTGTCTGCGGCAATGTGATACACAGCATGGGCGAGGCAGCTATCCATTGTCATGGCATACAGCTTATGCCATTAGAGGCCGAAGCGCCGGATGTTCATCACATGATATCTATCGAGCGCATAGAGGATGAGTATTATGTTAGGATCGACCACAGCATGACGAAAGAACATTATATTTCATTTGTGGCAGCGGCTTCGTCCGGTGATATGCAGTTGGTAAAACTATATCCGGAGGGGAACGCTGAAGCCAGATTTAAAATCCGAGGAGTAAAAAAGATATTCTTTTACTGCAATCGTGATGGATTGTTTTCGATCGATCCGGTAAAAGAGCAATGACATTGGAATGAGGATACAGAATAAAGCTCACATAGTGGGCTTTATTTTTTTGCATCAGATCCGGTGTGAACTGTATCCTGGAAAACTTACCGTCGATCGATCTAGGCAGAACTCTTGCAAGCGTTGTCTTGCCGGTTCCCGGAGTAGCCTCAAGCTATTTTTCATTTTTGCAAAACAAACATCAAAAACAACCGAATAACGCATTTTGACTGCCGTAACATAACGGGCCGGTCTTTTTTATAATATAATTTTGGGGAGAAAAATATGAAAGGCAAAGCAGATTTATGAAGAACATGGTCGATATCGCTGTGGTGCTGGATGAAAAATATCCTGATCCGAGAGTCACTATACAGACGAGAGAAAAGACCAAGCAGGTCGAAAATATCATATATGCGATAGAAAATGTGTCAGATAATGACTTCCCTGTTATTTCTGCCTATAAGGATACATTTCTCGAATTTCTTTCACAGAGGGATATTATAAGGATATATGTACATAACCGCCGGGTGCTTGTCGAAACCGAAGCCGGCGAATATGTGATAAGAAAGACACTCTCGGCGGTTGAGGAACTCTTAAATGGCGAGAGATTTTTCCGTATATCCCAGTCGGAGATAGTAAACCTTTATAAAGTAAAAGGGTTTGATCTGAGCATGGCAGGGACTATAGGCGTGGAATTTGACAACGGAAAACGCTCATGGGTTGCAAGAAGCCGTGTTAAGCTTCTTAAAGAGAGGATTAAAAAATGAGAGATGATAATATGAGTTTAATAAACAGGATCATAGTTCTCTCGTCTGTCGGATTGGCGCTCGGGGTACTGTCGGGAGTGTTTACGGGAAATATTATTGATATCATCAGTTCGGGAGGAAAATGTGTTGATAAGCTGCATATCTATTCCCCGGAGCTTGCTTTAGCTGTGGGAGGGGAGTTTAAAGCACTTATCCTGCAGACTCTATTATCCGGTTTTTTGGGGGCCGTGGCGATGGGGCTTTCTGCGGTATACAAGATAGAGAGCTGGAGTATTGCAAAGGCTACGTTAATACATTTTTCCGTAACGATTATTGTCTTTTATCTTACAGCTTTCTTTTTAAAGTGGTGGAGTATAAGGCTGTCTTTTTTCATGCTTGTGCCTTTCTTGATAGCTTATTTCACAATATGGATGGTCAATTATGTGATATACAGGAAAAGAGTCAACGAGATAAATGAGGCTTTGAATGAGATGAAACTTAAGGATGACCGGGGAATTGAGCGATGAAGATTACCTGGATAGTTCCTCATTTTCCGCCGCATGTGGGCGGAGGTGAGAAGCTTTATTATGATGTCTGCAGTGAACTTGTAAAAAGAGGCGTAAGAGTAAGGGTTGTCACCAGCAGCTCCGGCGGTTTAAAGGGGCATTGCCGCATAAAGGGCATGGATGTGTATTATTATGACTGGCACATGCTCTTCGGACATCCTCTGGTACGGATTAAAGATATCATAAGGCATATAAAGTGGTGTGATATTGTTCACACCACGATTTATTCTACTGCCATAAAGTCCAATTTAGCTGCAGCGCTTTTTGGAAAAAAATGCGTCACTACCATCCATGAGGTCATGGGAGATAAGTGGTTTTTGTTTGAGAAAAACCGTCTGAAGGCATTGGCCTTCATGGCATATGAAAAGCTGATAATAAGCATCTGTCCATATGTGCATGTGATCTCGGATGCCACTGCATCGGATTTTAAGAAATACGGCGGAAGATGCAGGAAGCTTTTCAGGATTTATTGTTTTTTGGATCTGACGCCGCGTTCCGTTATTGAAAAAACGGATATTGGATTCAGAGAGCATTTTTCCTTAGAACCGGAAGAAAAAGGGATACTTTATTTCGGAAGACCCGCAAAGAACAAGGGCATTTATGTTCTCTTGGATGCAGTAGACAAACTTAAAGATAAAGAGGACTTTAAAGACAGAGTGAAATTCTGTCTGATCTTAGCCGATGAGCCTGCAGAAGAAAGAAAAAGAGTTGTTTCATATATCGGAAAAAGGGGATTAGCTCCTTTTGTAAAGATAAGTTCTTCTCTTCCGAGGAAGAAACTGCTTAAAGTGATATCGGGCTGTGACCTCTGCGTTATCCCTTCAATAACAGAAGGTTTTGGATATTCCGCGGCTGAGGCAAGTGCCCTGGATATTCCGGTTATCGCATCGGATGGAGGTTCTCTTAAGGAAGTTGTGAGCGGGAAATGCATTTTCTTTAAAAATATGGACAGCAGTGATCTTGCATTAAAACTTTCGGATTTTCTCAAAAACGGAACGAAGGATTTTCTATCTGTAAAAAAGAAAAAGTTTGAGCGCGACAGGGTTGTGGACGAGTATATGAAAATGTACGGAGCCCTTTGATATGCCGGAAAGTGTGTCTTTAAAGAAAAAAGATATGATCTGGGCTGGCAGCGCCAATATCATGGCGCTTATTTCTGCAGTTGTCATTGGCTTGCTTATGCCTGCGCTTACGGATTTTGAAACTTATGCCGGATACAGGGAATATACGCTTTTTACTGCCTATACGGCACTTTTACAGCTTGGCTTTTCAAACGGGATATCCCTGCGATACGGCGGTCTTGACAGAAAAGATCTTCCGATAGGGCTGTTTGGAAGATATACACGTTTTTTGACAGGAACGCAGTTCCTTACGGTGATAATTATATCCCTAGTATATTTTGTGATCATGGGGTGGAACGTCGCACCGTTTATATTTGTGATCATAACGGTATTCTTCGATAATATGCGGCTATATTATGCGACGATACTTGTAAATACCGGCAGGTTTAAAATTGATTCCCTATGCCAGATCGTATACAGGATAATGCTTCTTGCTGGATTTGCACTGATCTTTGTCATTAAAAGGACGGGATGGATATATTATCTTTCCTATACTCTGATCCTTAATCTACTTTCCTGGTTAAGCTATGTTTTTGCTGATCCGGAGATCACATTCGGGAAGAGCGGTGATGTTACAAAACTGTTCCCTGAGGTAAGGGCGAATATAAAAAGGGGTGTTCCGGTATTATTCGGTGAGCAGTTAGGAATACTCATGCTGGGCGCAGACAGTATATTTGCCCTGTTTTTATTTGATGGCATGCAGTTTTCTTTTTATTCCTTTGCCGTATATGTTGTGGTTACGGTATATACGGTCTTAAATGCCGCTAACAACGTGATCTTTCCTTATCTCAAAAGACTTAGCAAAACGGATGTAGGAAAGAAATATTTATTCTTAAAAAAAATATCATTTTTACTTTTTGTTTTTTCATTACCGTGCTTTGTGCTCTGTCATATCCTGATAGAAAGGCTTATGAATGCTTATGCCGGAGCGCTGCCATATATGGATATACTTATATTTTCACTCCTTTTCAGGCTTCTTGGCGGAGTGGCATGTGCCAATACCATGAAGGCGATGGATATGGAGAGGGAATATTTTATCTGCAATCTTACAGCCTGCATCATGGCATTTGCAGCGGATGTGGCGGCATATCTTTTATTTCATGATCTGAAAGCCATAGCGGCTGCAAGCGTGGCAGTATATGCATTATGGTATGTAATGTGTGATATGAGGATAAAACGAAGGCTTAATGAAGATACAAAAAGAAAGATTTAAAAAGGCATGAAAGATCTTTTGATGATAATTCCTGCATATAATGAGGCAAAGAATATTCCGGAGGTTATTAAAAAGCTTAAGGATACAGCAGTCTGCGTTCCTATAGTAGTGGTGGATGACGGTTCTTTGGATGAAACCTTTAAAGTTTGCAGGGAAGTGGGAGTAAAGGTTATAAGGCATAAGGTGAACTTAGGGCTTGCATCCGCTATAAGGACAGGCATGCAATATGCTCTCGAAAACGGATATGGATATGCCATGCAGTTTGATGCCGATGGTCAGCATGATGCAGACAGTGTAATAAAACTTTATGAAGAGATAAGGGAAAGGAAAGTAAACATTGTCATAGGATCCAGATATTTAAACGGAAAGGGAAAGACTACGGCCAGGTATCTGGGCGGCAGGATAATATCCGCTTGCATAAAGTTTATGACGAAAAAAAGGATAAGTGATCCGACTTCAGGGATGAGGGTTTACGACCGCAGCATAATGAAGCTTTTTGTATCATCGTCGTTGTTTTCTCCGGAACCTGATACACTTTCCTATCTGATAAAGAAGGGCTTTATCGTTTCGGAGGTCGAAGTGGAGATGAAGGAGAGGATGAGCGGAAACAGCTATCTCGATTTAATAGGCTCTGCAAGATATATGTTCAGGATGTGTACGTCCATCCTGCTGCTTTCATGGATGAGGAATTGATATGCCGTTAATACTCAGAATATTATTATTTATATCATCACTGCTCAGTTTTATTTTTGTGACGAGAAGGCTAAAAAAATCAGAGGTAAAGCTTTACGATACCACCTTCTGGATAATCCTTTCTGCAGTATTTGTTATATTGAGCATCTTCCCGGGGCTGGGAATAGGACTTGCTCAACTGGTAGGGGTACAGTCTCCCATAAACTTTATATTTCTCATAATAATTTTCTGTCTTCTGGCACATTGTTTCATACAGTCCTTAAGGTTTTCCGCTCTCGAGGATAAATTCGAGCGCTTTGTTGAAAAGGATGCACTTAAAGAGGAATTGAAGGAAGATGAAATTAAAAAAGATGAAAATTAAAAAGATAAATTTTAAGCCGGGCAGAGTAGGGAAGGCTGCTATAGCCATCCTGTTCATGCTACTCATAATGGCGGCAGCCTTTATGTTCAGGATGCTCTCACATGAGAAGATTGTGGAAGAAATGGGCGAGGAATATACTGACCCCGAAACGGGCCTGCCCTATCTTACCGAAATGGATTCCTATTATCATTTAAGGATGACAAAGGATATCGAGGATACGGGAGTGCCGGGCGGTTCATATAAGGACGGGGAGCCCTGGGATTCCTTAAGCTATGCACCTTACGGCAGGAGCACAGCGGAATATAAGCCTTTGATGGCTTATACGGTGGTATTTGCAAAAAATATCATTTCCCGTTTCAAAGACGTATCCGTTGAAGAGGTGGCGTACTGGCTGGGCGCATTCTTTTCTGTTCTCGTAGTGATACCGGTATTTTTAATCGCTTACAGGCTGGGAGGCTTCATTACTGCCGCGGCAGCGTCTTTTCTGGCATCCGTCAATTACGGATATTTTGCTCATACCATACCGGGCTTTTATGATACAGATACGGTGCTTTCCACCATATCCTGCTTATTCTTTCTTTCTGCTGTGCTTCTCATTGATGTGCTGAAAAAAGATGAGGAAAAAAAGAGAACAGCATCGAAGATATTATGCATATTGTTTTTTGCTGCCTCGTTAACCTTCCTGATATTTTCGTGGAATGCATATGCGCTGTTTGTCGGCATACTAGTCGCTTCCGTCGTCATTTATCTGATATTTACAAAATACGTCGCAAATAAGGGTGTAAAAACAGCTGCTCCTGTACCTGTTTTAATGCTTCTGTTTTCTTTTGTTTTGATATTTATCCTGGATAAGAACTTTTTTAGAAGTCTCATAGACCAGTTTGCTTCCGTTTTTGCGGGAGGCAAGGGGATATTCCCGGATGCTTATGTATCCGTATCGGAAATGAGAAAGCCGGCACTTATGGCAGGCGGCATCACGGGGCTCTTCCAGATGAAGGTGCTTTCAGGTCGCAATATCGGTGTATTGAATGCCGTGGGAGGGATAGTTCCCGCAGGTCTTTCTATTGCGATGTGCATAATGCTCATAAGGGGGATGATTAAAAAGAAAGATGCCCGATTTGATCATATACTGCTTGTGATATGGTATCTTGCAAGCTTTATACTGGCTTTCAGGAGCTGGCGTTTCATTATGCTTTTTGCGGTGCCGGTAGCGATGCTTGCGGGAATGTTTGCCGGCTGGCTTGTAGGACTTATGAGAGAAAAGAAGATGATGGACTACCCGGTTTATGCAGCTATGCTTATCTTGCTTATTGTTTTTCCGGCCCTGTACGGCGTTTACAGATCCACGGGGGATTCAAGACCGTCTGTAGGACGCAGCCTTCACGAGGTGCTTACGACGATTAAGGAAGATTCACCGGAGGATGCCATACTTGCCAGCTGGTGGGACCTGGGATATTTCTATGAGGAAAAGGCGGGAAGAAGGACTGTATTCGACGGCGGTTCACAGAATGGAATGCGTGTTTACTGGATGGGTAAGGCTCTGTCGACTGAGGATGAGAGATTGTCCCGAAATATATTATGTATGCTGGCGGGAGAGGGTGATGCCGCCACGGATGAAATGATATCGGTATTCGGAGAGGATAAAGAAACCTTAAGTTTTATGACGGAGCTCCTTTCCGGAACGAAGGAAGAGGCTGTAACCGGACTTACGAGTAAGGGGGCGGCTTTAGATGAGGCAGAGCGGCTCGCCGGACTTCTCTTTCCCGAAACGGATGATGAGATTCTTTTGCTCATCACACCGGATATGTTTAATATATCAAACTGGTTCTATACCTTCGGTACCTGGGGAGAGGAGGGAAAGAATGATGAGGATTATTCCGTATTATTCAGCCCTTCTTCCGTGAATTTAAAGAACGGGGAAGCAGCATGGCGGTTTGATGGCAGGGATGTGCCCTTTGACCTGGTGCTTTCGTTAAAGGATGGAAAATATGAGGTCTATACAAAGACAGACGGAGCGGATGAGACTAAGATGCCGGTGCCGGACAGGCTGGTGATAAGGGAGAACGGCATGCAATATGAAGAAGTGTTGAGGGATGTGCCGGAGAACGGAACGGGGTTAGTTGTATATCTTGAAATATACGGGGGCGAGGATCCCGTGATGACTGTTATGACAGATGAGCTTTATGATTCCGTATTTGGAAAGCTGTTCTTCGGGAATACGGGAGATCTGCGGTGCTTCGAACGTTCCGCCTACGGAAGCGGGCAGATAAGTGTATACAAAGTAAGACCTTGAGGATCTGTTCATAAAAGAACCAAACAGCTGTTTAAAATGACCGAACAGACAGGATGCGGATTTTGATACTTTTATGTATGTTAAAATCTAACATTATTGGGGGAAAATCTTACAAGGAGGTATCAACATGTTCAAACTGAAAACACTAAGAAGACTGACCAGATTCGCAATGAGCTTTTATGTGTTCTCTTACTGCATGTCATTTACCGTATGCGCGGAGGAATATCCATTCCATGATGCATCCGCAAATGAGATAAGCTACTATGCGAACAATAGCAGCACTGATGAGGTGGCTGAGAATGTGACCGAAGAGGAGGTTGTCCCGGAAAGGGAAACTCTGGAGTCTGCCACACCGGATCCGGGGATTGAAGAAGTTTATAACGGCAGTAGCTTTTCCGGGTTGTTCAATCAGATCTGGGATAATGTAAAGGGCGTAAATGAAAGTGAGAATTATGATAAAACATATTCCGTTGTACTTACTGATGATATAGCGCTTGATAACGGAAGTGTTGCCAATTATGTGAATCGCATCGGCGATGTGACCATAGATGCAAACGGGCACAGCTTCACCGGTGCCGGAACAGGCTTTGCGGGCGGCAGGTCTGATCTGAATGATTTCCATGCTTTCAGATACCTTACGATAAAGAATGCCAGATTCACAGGATTTGAATCAGGCGTCTTTGTTCATGACTGGGTGGATCTTGGCTGGAGATATAATAATCTGATACTTGAAAACTGCACATTTGAAGGAAACGAAGGCGGAAGCGGCGCCATAGTATGTGCTGTACAGCAAGATTATATATCGCTTGTGAACTGCACCTTTAAAAATAATAAGGCAAGCAGAAACGGCGGTATTGTATATCTTACATACCCCGGTAGTTTTAGCGCCGAGGGATGCAGTTTTATAAATAATACAGCTGATGGTAACGGCGGAGCTATAGCAGTGCTCAATCAGAGCAGGAGTGTGGAGATAAGAGACTGCAGTTTCATAAATAATACAGCTGGTGGTAACGGCGGAGCCGTATACGTGGCCGATGAGAGCAGCGATGTGCAGATAAGAGACTGCTATTTTGGTAATAACAAGGCAGCAAAGGGTGGTGCGGTATATGATGGAGTGAAAGCGGGCTCGGAGGAAAGCAACAGCTATCATGTATCAGTCTGCGAATTCATGTCTAATATTGCAACTGCCGCAAACGGCGGCGGAGCTATATACAGGGAGAATACCGTTGCTGATTCCGACAGAATAGCGGACGGTGTTTTCCTTGGAAATACAGAGCCGCAGATAGTCCTTGCAAATGTGGACAACAGGACAAATATAGGGAATGTGATAGATTACAACTGGTACGGCGGTACCGTCGATGATGCAATGGCAGGCGGGGATGCCGGTAGACCTTCCATATCCATAGGCGGTGAAGGAACGACAGGTGTATATAACTGGAAGCTGCTTAACCTTTTAAGAGAAGGAACTTATAATGTACCGTATATCACCTTCGCTGCTTATTCCGCATCTTACGGATACAGTAACGGAAGTGTTGAATACGAAAGCCCTTATTCCCGTTATTACGGTGAGGGAGGGAGCATACCTCTCGGAATAAAGGGTGAGAATATCACTTTTGAAAG
>JAEEGL011600108.1_pt1 | contig 22884 bp, 13 predicted proteins | sample 9134231 | NCBI WGS metagenome assembly JAEEGL01 (sample SAMN16246548, study PRJNA631951) | gut metagenome | biome: gut microbiome; feature: rumen; material: fiber-attached | host: Bos | place: Iran: Karaj | collected 2018-10 | reverse complement strand
GGACGAATGCCCCGATGACTGCACAAACGGCGTATGCAACAAACATGAGACGAAATGCCCGGACGAATGTCCCGATGACTGCACGAACGGGATATGCAATACGCATAAGCCGGAATGCCCAAAGGAATGCCCCGATAACTGCACAAACGGCGTATGCAACACGCAGTGCAAATATACGACGATTGTGGAACCAGACATTCGCCCCATGGATGGTGAGGGAAAAGATGGAAAAATAGAGAATGTGCCCCAAAACGGTTTTACGGACGTATTTCTGTATAGCAAAGACAAGAGCATAAAGGTCGGAATACGTAAGGAATGGGGCGGTAGTATCGTTTTCTTTGGTTTGAGCGACAATCCAAAATCCAACACCATTGACGATAGAGATACAGGCCGCGAAGTACAGGTTGCCCTTTACGACTGGTCAAGACTCAGACAAGGCTGCGCCTATAATGCCTCTTGTCTTATTTCTTCTCCTTGTGAAGGTGATTCGATTTCAGGATTAGGCTGGAATCCGGTTCAGGGAGGCAATCGTTGTAATCTGGGGTCAGGCATCAACTCTATTTCCACGAATAACGGTCAAATTGAGATAAATACAACTCCGCTCCACTGGAATCCGGCATGGGAAAGAAAAACATGTGACTATTACACTGACCCCAATGGCAAAGATTGTACGGATAACTCAATCAGAATGAATCGTTCCAATGTAAATGTAGATCAGCTGATACGATTTGTTCACCCGAATATCCTTGAGCTTCAATATACCATTGTAAATAAGGATAACGTCAGCTATTCCTATCCGATACAGGAAATACCAACGCTCTATGCTTCATATGGAAGAAACGGCTTGCCAGATTTATCAGTTCTCATGACCTATCCGAAACAGACCATTGAGATTGGCAAACCCGGCAACGATAATTTTAATAATACCGATTATACAAGCGAAGTCCCATGGTCCGCTCTGGTCAATGCCGAACACAATTATGGCGTCGGCCTGCTGTATGAAAATGGTATTCGTGATTTTCAGGCATGGCAGATAAAGTCAAACAATATTGAAAGTAATTTCAACAACTTCAGAGCAAGACTCAATTATACATTCCCCCCCAACACACCAGTCAGTTCCCGCGCCTATCTTATTTTGGGTTCCTATGACACAATTGCCTCGCTGGCCAATAATCTCATCAAGACAATACCGCCATTTGGAACCATGGATTATCCCGATGGCAAGAGTGCTGTTACAGGGAACGTCACGGTTTCAGGCTGGGCGCTCGACAATACCGGCGTAACCAAAGTCGTTGCCCGAATTGATGAAGGCAAGGACATCAACCTGACATATGGTTCAGACAGACCTGATGTTTGTACGGCATGGCCTGGCTACGCCAATTGCAATAAAGTCGGCTATTCCGGTTCCGTTTCTTTTGCAGGGCTCGACAAGGCATGCAAACATCAGCTTGAAGTCATTGCAACCGATAAGGAAGGTAATTCCCGTGTCATTGCCAGACGTCTTTTAGAGGTGAAATAAGGCAGCAGGGAGCTGATATTGTCACACTGAAATAACATCGCGATTTATTGTGGCAACGATTTGCTGTTGCCACCAGGTGAATGGCATTGAGGGCGTATCGAGCAATAGCGAGATAGCCCGAAACGCGGGGCGTATCGAGCAATAGCGAGATAGCCCGCGAAACCAAAATATACAAAAAGCCGGTGTATTCTATTAATATATAATTTACCAAAGCGTTTCGATGCGCGTGCCCGGATAATAATGCATTAATATTTCCTGAGCAGTTTTTCCGCGCTGAGCCATGCCAATCGCACCGGTCTGACATAAACCGACGCCATGTCCGAAGCCAGCGCCATAAATATGAACGGCATTGATCTGATTGCCGGATTTTTCGATTTCCATGGCGAACAGGGCACTTTTCAGACCGCCCAAAAGGCGGCGAATGGGCAATTCTTTGGCAGCTTCAACGCGTCCTTTCGTTCCGGTAATGCGCAGTTTCGTCACGCGAAAGCTGGCCCCGCGCTCGATCACACTGATATCCGAAATCTGTCCGACAGATTTACCGGCTTTGGTCATCAGGGCTTCGAGTTCTTCGCGCGTCAGGCGCACATCCCAGCGAGCATGTTTTGTAGAAGTAAACGCCTGCTGACCTTCGGGGGCGCCGCTGCAATACATATCGGAACCTTTCTGCCACCATTTGATGAAATCGGCGTCGGATTTGAATTTTGGCGATTTTTCTGCAGCATCGTCCGTGCGGGAAACCAGATAGGATTTTTCGGACAATCCCCATGTTTCGTGGCTGCCGGCAGAAATGCCGCCGCAATGTGCGCTGTAATAGCTGTGAACCAGTTTTTTGTCAGAAAACAGTATCTGGCCGCGCGTTTTTTCAATAGCCTTGTCCGTCCGTGGGTCTGCACCGGAAAGTCCGCGATAAACCTGACAATGCTGTTTGTTGCAGACATGCCATGGATCTGCGGAATGGCGAGTTCCGGCCTGAGCAATCAATGTCGTTCTTGCCGCTATGGACTGTGCCATCAAGGCGGCCTCAGGTGCACTGGCAAAGATTTCAGCGGGAACGATTCCCCGCAAAATCGTCTCTACATCGGCAGACTGGACGACAGCCAATTTTCCGGCCTGATCCGGCGTCACCACGATCTGTGCATTCAGAAGCATATCATTCTTCTTTCCGTCTTCCCCTTCGATATCATGAAAAACGGCTCCGGAATCCGGAAGTTCGATCCACAGGAGGTTCTGATGTTCGATCTGAACATTGCCCGATGTATCTTTTAAAGAAATCGATGCTGTCGGATAGGTCATGAGTTCCCGATATATTTCGGGCCCATCCACCGAGGAATCCTGAGGAACGGATTTCATGAGAGCTTCGGTGGAAACGAGATCTGATGTTCTTTTGGTCATCAGGAGATTTTCGCGATTATCAAACACGTGTCCCTTGAGTGCAAACACGGATCCGACGGGTACATTCTCCGTTGCAATACTCGCATGACTGCACATTTCTGCGGCATTTTTCAGTCCGTCGGGCGTTTCGGAACGGGCAACGATAGCGCCATACTGATAATCGCCGGGTTTTGCATTCGATATTGTTACTTCGTAGGTCTTGCCGCCTTTGAGTTTGACGATACATCCGCCGCTGACAGCAGGCATGACGACGAAATCCTCTTTGGGAGTAAAGCGGAGGACCGAGAGACCGTCTGCGATGCGCATCCGGATATTGGGCGTTCCCTGCGAAGAAAAACCGAGCTGATGTGCATACAACAAAGCGTGGTTGTCGTGACTCGTCAGCTCTGTACTTTGTGCACCAGCCAGAGAACAAGACAGCATGCATGACAGAACACAGCCCGCCATCCACAATTTACGACATCCGTGTCGCAGCATACTCTACTCCTGTATATCAATTCGCCTGTTGATAGGTCCGGATGGAACCAAGTCCTGTGACTTCGACCGAATAGTAATTACTATCGATATTAACATGCTTGATATCTACGACAAGCATAGCAGCATCAAGCATACTGTTGCCAGCAAAGAAAGCGGCCTGACCGTTGGGTTGAAAACAAATCACAATATCATTTTTACCATCTCCGCCCTCCACTGCGTTATTATTCATATTTCGCAGCGTAGCAGAAGCTTTTGTCAATGGCCTGGTATTATAAATATATTTATTGGATTCCGTGGAATCCAGCGTTCTGGTTTTATTATTATCATTTTTGATATCAATGGCAACGTTATCATCCCCATTAAGTGTGTAGCGAATGGGATAACGTTCGATATCATTTGGAGAACAAATTGAGCTGCCTCCGATTCGGGGTTCAATGGAGGTTACTTCATTGCCGCCATGAAAAATAATATATGTTGCGACATTCATGCTCGTCGCCCGCATTCGCTGAGCCTGAAAAAGCGTTTCCAGATCGTTTGACAGATCCACCTGGGCATTCACTTCACGGCTGCCGGAAACGAAATTAATCATAATACCAGCCAGGAGTGCAATTATCGCGATGACGGTCATGAGTTCGATAAGCGTCATACCGATATGTCGTATTTTGCTCAACATTGTGCCCTCCAAGTTTTCCCTAATAGCAGCAAAAAATTCTGTTCAAGGCTCACAGCACCCCTCTGATACCATAAAATGATTTATACATGCCGTCAAGTTTAGCCCATCACCCATTCCGTTCTGTCGATGTGATTTACATTTTTATGGCATATCCGACCAAAGACTCTTTTGTCTGTCCCTCACAATTGGCATCCGATGAAATAAAGTGCGAACCGTTTCCCGGGACGTAGCAGCGATATACCGCTGATGTACCTGGCTGCTGAGATGTATAGAGATATCCCATGGGGCCCATACTGAACTGATTTTCGCAATTTGCAGCCGGCGAAATCATCGCATGATTTCCGGATGCACCTCCGACGCGGCATTCGTAGACGAGGACAGAATCCTCTTTGGGCTTGTCGCGCAAAATTTTCCAGGACTGTTCCTTATTGAATCCTGGCGGCAGCTGCCGCGTCGTCACCCAATGCATGGAACCATTGCTTCCCCGCATCATTTCGACGTATGGCAGCAATTCGAATCCGCATTTGGGCCATCCGGAACCGACGCCGCTGCGATTGGCCAATGCAAAAGTCGTCCATGCGGGTTTGGGAGAGCCATCGGAATTCCAAAGCCCCAGCCCCAGCCCTTGCTTGGTTTCATCCGGATGGTCTTTCAATCGGTGATAGATAAAACTTTCGATTCCCGGCGTTCCGAGAACATTCTTAAATGCCTGGCAAAGCTGACTTTCCTGTCTACCCTGCATCGAAGCATTCACCCCATTGATGCCATTTTCGGTAAGCTGAATTTCCCAGGTATAGGGTTTGTCGGGATAATTTTTGCGCAGCCAGCCGGCAAGTACCCCAAGGTTGCCGAAAGTAACGCGCGGCCAATCATTTGCGCCGAAGGCAGGATCGAGCAGATTGGGGGGATAGGAATGCCATGCGATCCGCCATTCGCGGGTTCCGAGTTTTGGAATGAGTTTGCTCAAAAATGTCTCTGCACTTACGACCGGACGTGCATTGTTCAACATCGAATCGAATGCGCTGCCGAAATGATGCTCAAATGAGATGAGGACTTTGGCCTGTTTTTGTTCTTTGCGTGCAGCATCATAAGCAGCATTCCAGCTTTGTGCATAGATCGATGTCCAGGTATCTACATTGCAATTGCCGCTGGTGCAGCCATAATTGAACCATTCTGTTGCATTGACTTCATTGTGAATAACAAAATCGGCAATACGCCCATGCCCCTTTTCACCATTAAAGTAATTGGCCAGAAAACCGACAAATCTCCCATAGTGCTTGGCTCCGTCATCCGTCGGAGCACAGAAAATAGGACTGACGACATTGGTGCATGAACGGCGGGCCCAATCCGGAACCCCATAAACCACCGCAGTAACGACGACCCCTCTGTCCGTATACTGCTTGATCACATTGGCGGTATTACCATCGACATTAAAGCAATAACCATCGTATTTAACCTGACCGTCGCCGCAGGATGTCGAAGGCGAAGGCTGCCAGCCCTGCCAAACCAGGTTCATGGCGACCCCATGGGTCTCATTGCCAGTCACCTGGTTGATGTCCTGAAAATCGGGCTGCAATCCCTTGATTCCCTTTCTCGTCGGATAGATATCCTTTGTCGTTGCGGCAGGATTCTTACATACATTGTCCTTGCATTCCTGCCCGCCGCTGCAGCTTCCGCAGTTCAGCGTACCACCGCATCCGTCCTGAATAGAACCGCAGTTTTTTCCCTTATCCTTACATGTCGTGGGCTTACAGTTGTCGACGCATTTTCCACCTGTACATGTCTGATTTGCGCCACACTGGCCGCAATTCAGGGATTTGCCGCAGCCATCATCGATACTGCCGCAGGAGATTCCGGCCTGTGCACAGGTTTTGGGTGTACATTCCACCGGCTTGTTGACACATGCCCCATTGGTACAAATCTGCCCATCCGGGCATGAACCACAATCCAGGATACTGCTGCAGCCATCCTCAGCAGTACCGCATTTGAGATTCAGTTCACCGCATGTTTTCGGCGTACATTCCACAGTTTTGGGCACACATGCGCCCTCGGTACAAACCTCATCCTCACTGCAGAAACCACAATTCAGAGTTTTGCCGCAGCCGTCATCGGCATCGCTGCACCTCAGCCCCAGTTCTTCGCAGGTTTTGGGAACACAGTCCGGGGGAATTTCCACGCATGCGCCATTCTGGCACATCATATTCTCTTCACAGATTCCACAATCAGTCAAATTGCCGCAGCCATCATCGATACTGCCGCATGCGACCTTGAGTTCCTCACAACTCTGCGGCGTACAGGATCCTTCATCTACACACCGTCCATTGGAACAGCTCTGATCCTCAGAACAAATGCCGCACTTGATCGTTTCTCCGCACCCATCATCATGGGAACCGCAATTGAACTCCATTTCCTCGCAGGTTTTAGGAGTACATTCCGGCGGAACCTCCGAATCCACACACTTTTTGTCCACGCAGTTCTGACCGGATTTGCATGTCTTGCCGCATTTGCCGCAATTTTCGCGATCTGCAGCCAAATCCACGCATGCATCATCGCAGCATTTCATGCCATCATCACATTTATCACACGAATTTTTTGGGGGATCTTTTTCCTGTTCCGGGCATTGACCATCCACGCACTCGCCATCACAGCAATTTTGTTCCGGCGAACAATTGCACGCGTAATCATCAGACTCCGGTATTACGACCATAAGCCCATTATCGCCACATGCCTGCAAAAGCAGAGCGGCAACACCTGCAATAAACAAATGATTCCATTTCATCGTCAGTACCTCAGTGCAATTCAATCATCATCACCAGAACAGTCTAAAGAAACCGTCTTCAAAATCAAATGGGAAATTGATCCCACTCATTCCACATTGCTCAGCATAAAATCGAGCATGACAGGCAAATATTCATGATGATCACGATGCCATTGATCGCGCTTTGCCGACAGGATAAGGCTGGCATTCTGGGAAGATTCCGAGAGCAAAATCAGGCGCGTCTGCAAATTTTTTTTCGTCTCGGGATTATCTTCGGTCAGAACAGCCTGCTGCAGAAACTGAACTTTTAATGATACATCATCGTCGTTAAGCAATCCGGAAATGAGCATTGTAATATTACTGTCAGCGCCGGGTTTCTGCATGGCCTGCTGCAAATGTCTGATCGCATCCGAACGTCGTTCTGCCTCAATTTCCGGCGTACTTTTGGGAAAATAAGAAATATTGTTAATGGCAATTGAATAATCGTAATAGGGATCCAATGGAAACCGCTCTGCGCCCAATGCGAGATAATGATTTGCCGTTTTGACGCTATTTTCGGAAATATTATCGGAAAAAACGGAAGTTACGGCCGCCCACCGGTAAACAGCCTTAAAATCCGGATCCAATGCAATGATTGCATCAGCAAAATTTTCCGCAATATGCGCTTCATTCTTCAGATTATTGTACTGCAGAGCACGAATCCAAATCATATCGGCAAGAAATTCTCTCTGCCCGAGACTCATCCACACCAAAGCATCCTTGTTCGGCAGTACGCTGTATTCCTTATCCCCCATATTTCTGGGGGCACTTATCTGTGTCTGCTGACCGCAGTAATAGGAAACCACGAAAGCGCAGACGGCAATTCCAAGCAGCAGTGCATAAATATGTCCTGAGTTCATCGGACGGATCATGCTTCCACTCCATAGGTACACTCATCCAAAAGATTCTGAACAGCCTTGAGTTTGACAAACTCAGAAAATTCAAAAAACTTGAGTGCATTGATGAACATTTCAGGATCTTCTCTGGCTACATATCTTGCCAGGGGAAGGGCTTCTACATACATTCCTCTCTTCACATATACACGCATGAGCTGCATATTCAGGTCAACAGGATACTTCGAAAGAGAGATACCGCTTTTGATAGCCTGTTCCGCCTCATCCAGTTTGCCCTGTTCAATGTAGGCCAGCGAAAGATTGTAATAAAACCTGTCAGAAGAAGGATCGAGCTTTTGTCCATCCTTAATACACTCAATTGCTTTGTCGAAGTCCCGCATCTCAATCAATGCGCATCCCATCGTCAAAAAAGCCATCGGAGACGGATTCCTGGCACTGACTGCAACATTCAGATATTCCATTGCCTCTTTCATAAACCCCATGTCGTACAACAGACAACCCAGCGTCAATGCAGCCTGGGCTCCGTCGTCCCCATCTTCGGTCGCACTTATCATATAGGCATACGCAGCGTACGGCAGAGCGTTGGCTGGCTGAAGATTGTCGCAATAGAATCTGCCCAGTACCCCCGGGTTCTCATCAGGATACAATTGGAACAGCATCTCGGCAATTTCGCGCCTGAGCGGAAATGATGCAGGAGCAACGAGTTCTGTTGCGACATAAGCCAGGTAATCGCGAAGCGTATAAACACCGGGTTTGCACAATGCATCCAGAAACAGGCTTTTGAAATCGGAATCTGAAACGATAAACCTCTTAAAAAGGCGATAAAACTCGAATCCTCCGCCCTTGTCATTATAAACGACACGCTGCAGACCGCCGGGAGGCGTAAGCGGATACCGACGACGAAGACCAAATCCGCTGTCAATATCTCCGTAGTGATACATTGATTCTTCATTGGCCTGAAAAACATAATGCTCCGGCCACAACACACTCTGTGGTTCTTCAAATTCTGTCTGGGCTTCCTGAATTTCAAGCGGTGTATCGCCACCCTTTTTTCCGGAATGAACAGGCATCCAGCCTGTTTTCTGATAAAGCAGATCTTCCCACGACAGTCCCGTCTGGACTGCATTCATGGCTTTATTCTGTTCACCAATTTTTGAATATACCCCGGCCAGAATGAGATACAACCTTGACAGATAGGGATACTGATTCAAAAGATCGTGAAGATGCCATATCACAACATAGTAACCGCCCACATCACTGACAAGCCGGTGTGTTTCTATTCTCAGGACTTCCGGCCAGATGGCATCTGCATGTTTTTCAGCCCAAGACCTGAACTGCAGGGCAAACGGATGCCGATATACTCCCGGATTGTATTCAATATCCAGAAGCGGCATTCTTCTGCTTCGAAGCCAGGCATCAAAAGCATCCATCGATTCGGCCATTTCTCCGACGGAATATATTCGGGTTGAGTCCGCACGAATCGGAGAACGGCGGGAAACGACCTTGCGGGGGCGTTCTTTTTTATGCTCTCCCCCCTTGATCTCAACATCCGAATTCAAACCGACAAACCGGACTGTATGCTTGAAGTCGACATTTCTGATTTCGATATTCCGGAATGTACCGGAGGCTTTGGAGGCATTATTTCTCGTTCTGCATTTGGCATCTGAGTCCATGTACTGGAATTTCTGGAATCTGAAGATGCCATCCTGAACAAATACCCGCAGTGTTTCCGGATTGCGCGTCTCACGCCACTGCTCGATTGCCAGTACAGCACGATTAAAGAATTGCTCTGCCAAATCCCGGCGCGTCAATAGATTGTAGGGTACAGGACCAGACAAAATATCTGCAGATCTGGGATATTCAGGCACGCGCTGTATCTTATAAAGCGGCATGACTGCCAGTTCTCTGGACTGCGGCAGATACCATTCTGCCGAAGGAGTGGCTTTTTCCATCAAATCTGACATAAGAAAACGACATGCTGCGTTATTCTCACTCAAACGCAAAACCAGTTCCCTTAACCTGCCGCGATTCGCAAGATGAAAAATCGATTCGGGAAATGCTTCCATTCCATGCATGGCATGACGGAAATGCTGAATATCCGTCAATGCAGCATCGACTTTGTCTGACCAGCCATCATCCATACAAACCGAACCGCCGGAAGTTTTGCGTTCCATAATGAACAAGCTGCGTTCAATCAAAAGTTTGAGCAGTTCCTCGGCATGATCATCATTGAGCTGAAAGACTTTTTCTCTCCACGCAGGAAGCATGCGTTTAAATGCTGTACCATCCAATGTAAACGGCAGAGGTTCAAACCCCGAGAGAGCTTCGTCTATAGCGGCTGCGCATACCTGTGTCATATTGTCATTGGCAGCAATGATCTCAAACGAATTGCCGATTTGGTGCGAACGCCTGGCAATTGCCCCGAATACAGAACTCCAATACGAATCATTCTCAGTTTTATGACTGCCCGAAATGCCCCAGTCGTCCCTGGCATTCGAACATACAAATTCACGAAAGACAGCAGCAAGCGGAGCGCTCAGCACACCTTCTTCTTCCATCTGCTTTCTGAATTCCTGAATACTTACAGTTCCGGAAGATTTCTTCAGATTCCACCAAACCTGCACCATCGTCCAGAATTGCCGCAAACTTGCTGCAGCATTTTCACTATCTTTGCCTATCTGCTCCTCAAGGTGGGCAAGCGCCCTTTCGAATGGCACATGGAACAGGGCATAGGATAGATCTGAAAATCCTGTTTTCTCAATGGAACGCACCAAATTATTGTGCCATTTATCAGGAATCGATACATTTTCATGCTTATCCCCGATCAAAAGCTTGAAATAACGTTCCATGCCTTCGTCGCGAATCAGGGATTCATGATATTTCTCAAGTTCCACGCCTGAATTCTGCGCAGCAATACCATATTCATATAGCTCGTTCCAAAGCAGTGCAGTCATATCCAGGATGCGAGGCTCATCCGCTCTGGACAAAATTCCAAGGATCGCCCTGGCTTCGAACAACATGCCATTCCAGATATACATTCTGGCGAGAATACCGATTAGAATGGCCTCTTCGGGCTGAATGAGCCTGTTTTCGCACAGCTGCATGTAATGCGCCATGTGAACGAATGCCTTCAGATGACAGCCCACGATCCGAAGCATATCATCCCGGTACGTAAACGAACACAGAGAGCTCAGAATCTGGAAGAGCAAACCGTTGGCTTCGTCATCGTATGGCCTCAGCATTCTAAAGCGCTGCATGAATTCGCTTTTTTTTACGATCTCGGGCTGTTCAATGACATCATTTATCAGCAAAAGATAACGGACTGAAAAGATATCTTCAGCTTCCCACTGGTTATTGTCCGGGGATTCCTCAAATTTGCGCAGGATGCGCCCACCCTGTCTGTATTTGCCCAGGATGAACAGTCCCTTGGCCATATTCAGGAACGTCTGACTGACATTCGATCCCGATGCAATCGAAGCAGCATAATAAGTCAGCGCCTGAAATGTGCGTCCCTGAGTCTGAACCCTGATATCCCCAAGACATGCCCATGCAAACCAGTTCATCGGATCGTAAGCGACGAGACACTGAAAAAGGCGAAATGCGTCTTCACGGCGGTTCATATCCATATACAGGAGGCCCAGACTCATCAGACTACGCCTGAAATCCGGACACGCCTCAAGCACCGTCTCGTGCAGGGAAATAGCTTTATCCCTTTGTCCCAGCTCAACATAAACATCCGCCATCATTGCCATGACGAGGACATTATCCGGGCTCAGGGTATTTGCTCTTTCCAAATCAGCAAGAGCATACTCGTAATCTTCGTATTCTGCATAACCAAACGCCCTGAGCAGATAGAACTCAAAGTGATTCGGCTGTTCGAGCAGACACTCTTCAAAACACGCGATGCCCTTTTTTTTCTTTCCGTCGAGCATCAGAAAAAGCGCGCGATATGCCCGAAAACGCAGCTTCTGATAATATTCAGAAAGGATCTTGACCTGTTCCCAGCGAGTTCTTGCTTCATCAATATCGCCACAGGCCACAGACAACAGTACAATTTCGAGCAGAATTTCTGCTTGCTCCGATGGATCCTGAGTCTGAATCAGCCATGTTCCAAGCGCGAGTACCCCTTCACTCACGTTTCCCTTGTAAATGCTGTTTCTCAGTTCCTCTAAACGATATTGAAAGTCAGACACGTGTTTTTTCCTAAAATAATCGACATCAGTCATCGCTGACAATTCTCAGCAGCACTCAGTCCAATTTAACATTTTACTCAATATTTGTGAATCAAAGACAAAAAAGGTCATTTTAAGTCAGGCCGCCTGTCACAGGAACCAGAGATTACGGTGGGAACATCGCAGAGATTTTTTATGGGTGAGGGTTTGTTTTGGCTGGAGGGGGCGGCCGCCCCCTGCGCTGCTATTGGCGCGGTGTATTGAGCATCGCGAAATAGCCGCGCCGCGAGTGCGTATCGAGCAGTAGAGACGTGTCGTGACACGTCTCTGTGCGAGATAGCGCCGCGCCAATACGCAGCTACCCCCACTGCGGGGGCATTAGCCCCCGCAACGCCCCCATTTTCCGAAATCCAAACAATCCGCCTCTGTTCGCAAATGGCCATTCACATCGTCTCCCGCGCCTGTCGTCGCTCCGACTCGTGTCTGGCCGTTGCTCACTGGGCTCTGCAATTCGCACCGTTGCCCGAACACAGAATCCAAACAATCCGCCTCAGTTCGCAATGGGCCATTCACTTCGTCTCCCGCGCCTGTCGGCGCTCCGACTCGTGACTGACCGTTGCTCACTGGCCTCTGCGACTCGTACCGTTGCCCGAACACAGAATCCAAACAATCCGCCTCAGTTCGCAAATGGCCATTCACATCGTCTCCCGCGCCTGTCGTCGCTCCGACTCGTGACTGACCGTTGCTCACTGGCCTCTGCGACTCGTACAGTCCGCTGGACGGTACGAGTCTCGGGCCCCCCGCAACGCCCCCATTTTCCGAAATCCAAACAATCCGCCTCAGTTCGCAAGGGGCCACTCCGGCTCGTGCCGATTCCGAATATCCATCGCCGGATTGCAGTTCACATCGCAATTTGTTAAATGTCCGGGTCCCAGTCTGCCTTTTTGGGGAGTCAAAAACCTGCTTTATGAAGAATATCAACAACGGCATAAAAATCGGTCCCATAGAAGTCACCCCCGCAACCGCACTCGCCCCGATGGAAGGGATTACGGATGTTCTGTTTCGCCGCCAGATTAAAGAATGCGGCGGATGCGGGCTTACGGTTACCGAATTTGTCAACTGCGAGGGGCTGGCGCGCGATGTCAGCCGCGTCTGGGACAAGGCGCTTCCCGGTACCGAAGAGCGTCCGGCCTCCATTCAGATTTATGGACGCCAGCCGGAACGCATCGCCAAAGCGGCTGCGATGTGTGAACAGAAAGGCGCCCAGATTATCGATCTGAATCTTGGCTGCCCGGCCAAACAGGTCGTTTCGGGCAATGCCGGATGTGCACTCATGCGGGAACCTGAACTGTGCCGCGAGATTTTCAGACAGGTCAGAGCGGCCATTACCATTCCTATGACCGTAAAAATGCGCCTGGGCTGGAATCACCATCAGCTCAACGCACTCGAAATCGCCCATATGGCTCAGGAAGAAGGGGCCAGCATGATTGCCGTCCATGGCAGAACGCGCGAAGAAGCCTATCGGGGAAAAGCGCACTGGGACATGGTCCGTCCCATCGCCGAAGCACTGAACATTCCTGTTCTCGTCAATGGGGATATTCTGACCCGTGAAGATGCGCGCCAGGCACTGGAACAATCCGGCGCCGACGGCATCATGATTGGACGCGGACTGCTGCGCAATCCATGGCTGCTCAGACAGATTTGCGAGGAATTGTCAGGAAAACCTGTCTTCGAACCGACGCTTCGCGAAAGATGCGATTTCGTATGTCAGTACATCGATCGAATACAGGAACTGCCCATATCCCCTGCCGGTGCAATGGGAAAGGTCAAATGTTTTCTGGGATATTTTACAAGGGGACTTGCATGGTCATCCCAGATGCGCGAACGCGCCTACCGCTTTACGGAAATGCAGGCCATACGCGACGCCATCGTCGGGTATTTTGAGGTTCTGGAAAACAATCATCAGTCAGACATTTTTGACCAGGTCGTCCACGATGAAGACCAGTCGAGATTCCGTGACGGTGATGCCAGACGATGCGATTAAATATATTTTGCGCATAAATTCTTGCGACTCACAATAAAGTCTGAAAATTTGACTTTACGAAATCAGGTACAATGCGTAGAAACATAAGTGTATTTAGTCATTCCAGGCTGCCCCAGCTGACAGCCTGCAAAACATGAGCATGGAGCAGATCAATGAACGAACAGATTTCTTTTTCCGAGATTGAACGCGTGGCTAAACTTGCACTTGAATCAGGGGATCTCAACAAACTGGAAACGATTCTGGTTCCGCTGACCGAAAGTGATGACAAATCGCGCAGTGCTTCTGAAAATCTGTTTTTACATCGCACCCTTGGCCAGATGTATTGGGAAATGGATAAGAAAGAAGATGCCTGGGCAGCATTTGAGCATGCCAGATTATGCGATCCGCGCGATTTCGATACGCTGAACAGTCTCGTCGAAAAAGAACTCAAAAAATCACCAGATCAGGTCAACACGGGTTTGCTGCTGGACTTTTTAATCTTCCACAGACCTAAAATCAAAGACAGCACAGTCATGCGCATGTTCAAGGTCATGGGTGACGGGTTCCTGGCAGGCAATGAACTCGATCAGGCGCGTGAATGCTATGAAAAAGCTCTCGATGCATGCCCGGGTGAGATGGACATTATCAATGCGCTTCTGAAAGTCTCTCAGGACAGCGGAGATGAACAGGCCCTGGCCAAATCGCGCGAAAAGCTTCTGGACTCCATGACTGCCCCCGAAAGTCGTGCGGCAGTTTTTGTCAGCATCGGCGATGACTATCTCAATCGCAAAAATGACGAAAAATCTGCGTTTGCGATGTACGAAGAAGCCCTGGCCGAATGCGCGCAGAGCACTGCAGCATATCAGCGCATTCTGGAAATCTCCAACCGTGCCGAGGATTGGGACCACAGCCTCAATGCATTGAATGCTCTGGTCAAATACAGCAGGGAGGATGCGGAAAAGAGCAGATATCTGCTCGAAATGGCCAGAATTTTCATCGAAAAATTGAACAATTCAAAACGCGCCATCCAGCTCTTCAATGAAGTTCTGGACATCCAGCCCGAGCGTCTGGATGTCTTCAAAGGCATGGTATCCATCCTGCAGTCTCAGAATGATTACAAGGCTATCGACGCTAACTACGAACGGATGATCGAGCGTCTGCAGGCCATCACGCCGCAGAATACAAAGCTGATCGCCGGACTGAGCAAAAATCTGGGTGAACTCAGGTTCAAACAGTTCAATGATATTCGCGGCGCTGCCAAAGCCTATCAGCTCGTCAGCGATCTGTTCCCCGACATCGTCAATATTCATATCTATCTGGCCAAATTCTATGCAGCCATGGACGACACGACGGAACTTGCTGTTCGCGAAAATCGCGAAATTCTCCGCCTCGATCCAGCGCATGTCGATGCCGTCCCGGAACTCGCCAAATGCTACCGCAAACTGGGCAAATACGACGAGGCATTGTGCATCTACCGCGTTCTGAACGTTCTCGGCATCAACAGTGAAGAAGGCAAAGCCATCGTCGCAAAATTTGCCGATACCGAAATCCCCAGAATCACAACGCCGATTAAGGATGAGCTGTGGAAATATATTATTCCCAAACCCCTCGATCGCACGTTGATGCAAATCTTCAGCATCGCAGTAAGCATCATCAGTGAACGCTTCTCGAATGATCCATCAACTTACGGCATCAACGAAAAAGACGCCAGGATCGATGTTTCGGAGAATTCCATCTTTGTGAATACGCTGCGCAATGAAACGCAGGCACTGGGCTATGGTGAGCATATTCCCAATGTCTATCGCTGTGATAAATTCAAAGGCGTCACCAATGCATTTTTCACGCCCCCATCCCTGCTCGTCAATTCCAACTTCCTGAAATCCCGCACGGAACGCGAAATTGCATTTGCCAGTTCCAAAGCGCTTCTCATGCTGCGTCCTGAGTTTTATCTGCTCCCGCTCGGATTGCCGAGTCTCCAGCTCATTCTGAAATTAATCCTCAAAGTCATCGATCCTTCTTTGAACATCAATCTGGATAAGAACTCAGCGACAGTACCCAAAACGCTCGAAAATGGTCTTACACCGGAAAAACGCAATATTCTGAAAGAGAAAGTTCAGGAACTTACGGGACGCGGTTCTTCACCCGACCTGAGACGCTTTATGGAATCGGTCGAAGACTTCGGCAACCGCATCGGTCTTCTGTTCTGCGACGATCCATCGATCATTCAGCATCTTCTCACGGAAGAAAAAACCATCAGCACGCGTTCGGCGAAAGATCGCGTTGGATCACTGCTGCTTTGGGCATTGAGCGAGGATTATACGACGCTGCGTAAGGAACTTGGCATTTCGCTCAAAGGCTAATTCTTTCCCAAATTCCGTTTGAGTCAAAGTACACCAAAACCTCCCGCTCAACAGGGAGGTTTTCTTATTATATCCAGCATGGAGCAAGAGATTATGGCATACAGCATGACAGGCTATGGCTCAGCCAAAAGTCAAATAGATGGAATCGACGTCGAAGTGCAGGTCAAAACATTGAACCACAGAGGACTGGACATTCATGTCAACATGCCCAGCATGCCAGGTCAGATGGAGCTTTTGTTTCAGCGCCTTATCCGGCAATTCATTGCACGCGGCAGAGTTGATCTGACGGTCATTATCGGAGATGAGAATAAAGCCCGAGCCGGATTGAATTCAGCACTTCTGGAAGCGCGCGTTGCCACATTGAATTCGATTTTCGGAGATTCCTGGTCGCGCAACAAATGCCTGGAATTCTGTCTTTCCCAGCGAGATGTGTGGGAATTCGAACAATCTCCCAAAATGAATGATTCATTTTATGAGGGGGTTCTCGAAACGACCCGCAATGCCCTTGAGGTACTGACGAAAGCCAGACGCGTGGAAGGAAAAGCGCTCGAAGCCTATATGCTCAATGCTTTGGATGAAATTGATACGAGCAGGCAGGGCGCACTGGAACGAGCTCCGGAGCGCGTCACCGAATTCAAGCAGCAGCTGCAGGAAAGACTCAGCGTTCTTGAAGCAAATTCAAAGGTTGAAATCAGTCCCGAAAGACTGGCCAATGAAGTTGCCCTTCTGGCCGACAAAATTGATGTTACGGAGGAATTGACCCGCATTGCTACCCATCTTTCGGCGCTGCGGATACTCGTACTCTCTCCTTCAGATCCCCTGACATGTATCGGCAAAAAGATCGACTTCTACCTTCAGGAACTCAACCGGGAAGCCACCACGATGGCATCCAAAAGCCGCGACACCATATTGACGCGATACACGATTGATATTCGCACAAATCTTGAATCCATTCGCGAACAGGCAGCAAATATTCAGTAATGCACAGGTTTTCCACCAAAGTATTATATATACTGACATTAAGTTCAGTTTTATATGGCTGTTCAGGTGTATCCGGTAAAAATACGGAAGCCAACCTGAGGGCGCGCTACCTTGCCAAATCGGCACAGGGCATGACTGAAGGTGCAAAGAATGGCATGCTTTCGGTCATGAACGAAGAATATGCCGAAAGGGAGCCCAATCCCAATGCCTATGTGGGAGAACTTCTGTTCAAGCGTTACTGCGCCCAATGCCACAGCCGCGGAAAAGGTCCGGATATCATTGATCACCGCGTGACCACATCAGATCCGGAAAGCGATTATTACATCATCCGATATGGCGTGGGAGAAATGCCGGGGTTCAGAACTCGCCTGACGAGATTTCAGATTTTTGACATACTTGCTTACATGAAATCAGATTTCAGCAATTCAGATTTATTCAAAAAAAGCGATTCCAATATGATGAGAGCCCCCAAAACGTCCCGGATTAATGCCCCTAAAGCAGAGGAACCGGAAAATCAGGAATCGGAAGAAAATCAGGAATCCAGTCCCCAATAGTCATTATTTACAAATATTATCTGATTTTTTATGTCACTTTTTTTCGTAATTAACCAATACAGTATTGTCATCAGCATGGGTCAAAAAAAATGTTGACACATGTATCATTGTTCAGTATTTAAACATACATCAGGTGTTCACCTGATAAACAGGTGAGTCCAACAGATCAGTTAAGGAAAAATGCAATGGCAAGAGAACCCAAAGAATCAAAAGAGATCAAGGAAAAGGATATTCAGTCTTCCAAAGACAAAGCAATTGAACAAGCCATCAGTGCGATTGAAAAGCAATTTGGCAAAGGCTCGATCATGCGTCTGGGCAGCACCGAACAGGTGGCGATACCGACGATTCCGAGCGGATCGATTGCACTTGATCTTGCCCTCGGCATCGGAGGTTTTCCTCGCGGCCGCGTCATAGAAATCTATGGACCGGAAGCGAGCGGCAAGACGACAGTTGCACTTCATGCGGTTGCGGAAAGCCAGAAAGCCGGCGGCGTCGCAGCATTTATTGATGCTGAACATGCACTGGATGTTCAGTATGCACGCAGGATGGGTGTAGATATTGACAATCTTCTCATCTGCCAGCCCGATTATGGTGAACAGGCACTCGAAATTGCCGACATGCTGGTACGATCCAATTCTGTCGATATCGTCGTCATTGACTCCGTTGCTGCTCTCGTTCCCCGCGCAGAACTCGAAGGTGATATGGGAGATGCCCATGTCGGTCTGCAAGCTCGCCTGATGAGCCAGGCTCTGCGAAAACTCACAGCGACATCAGCCAAAAGCAAAACAGCACTCGTCTTCATCAACCAGCTGCGAACCAAAGTCGGCATTATGTTCGGCAATCCCGAAACGACTTCCGGCGGCAATGCCCTGAAATTCTATTCCTCTGTCCGCCTCGATGTTCGCAAAGTCAGCCTCATCAAAAACGGCCAGGATGTCATTGGTCAGCGCTCACGCATTAAAGTCGTAAAAAATAAGATGGCTCCCCCCTTCCGCGAAGTCGAAGTCGATATCATCTACGGCCAGGGAATCAACCGCGAAGGCGATGTCCTCGATTTGGCTGTGGCGCTCAATATCGTTGACAAATCCGGTGCCTGGTATTCGTTCGAAGGCGAAAGACTCGGCAACGGTCGTGAAGCCTGCAAAGCACTGCTCGCCGATAATCCCACCATCATGACTGCCATCGAAAATCGCATCCGTGAATCCAAAAACCTTCCGCTTATCGAAGAATTCCTGGCATCCCATGATCCGCACGAAGACGACGAAGGACAGGATTGATTTTTTTTCGCTTTAAGCAGAAAAAATAATCGTTTCAAAGTATAAAGGCACCGCATTCTGCGGTGCCTTTGTTATTGGATCTGCCTGTCAATTGCAGCGATGAATACAGTTCCAGGAGTTCTCCGACTTGCAGCCTGTAGATTTTAGAGCATGAAGGAGATGACAGTTCTATTGACAAAAAAGTTCTCAAGTTCAGGCATTTACCTCTATAAGCTATAAGTCAGAATTTCAACGATTGGTGCCCCCGGCATCCACATTCCAATCACACCACAGTACTCCCCTCCCCTACGCTCACGTATTCTGTCATGGCAAAATCCCCCGTCGATGAATCAGTACAGGCTTTAAATGAACTCAACGGTACAGCTCCGCTGGAACGCGTTTATTTGTTCTACGGCGAAGACAGCTACATGATCGACAAACTCGTTTCTGCCGTTGAAACCAAACGATTTAACGGGAAAAAGTCAGATCCCATGAGCTGGGAAGTCTATCGTGCGGATGAAACGGAAGTTCAGAAAGTCATAGATTCCGTGCGAACCATATCCATGTTCGGCGGAGCCAAAGTCGTTGTCTACCGCGATGTCGATAAACTCAATGAAAATGATCTTCAGAAAATTGTCGATTATGCAAAAAATCCCGCGCGAGCACATTTGATACTCGTCGCAAGCAAGATCGACAGCCGCCGAAAATCCTGGACTGAAGTCAAAAAAGCCTCCAGATCGGTCAACTGTCCTTCGCTGTCCGAGAGAAATGTCAGTGACTATATTCGCTCAGCTGCCAAAAATCTGAACTTTACTCCAGCCGCCGTCGATGCACTCGCAAATTGTATCGGACCAAATCGTGCACTCATCGAACGGGCACTCGAAAAGCTGTCACTCGTAGCAGCCGATCAACCCATCACGCCGCAAATTGTCGAAGACAATGTCATCGATACGCGCGAAAGAAGTGTCTTTGAACTCACCAAAGCCATCACCAAACGGAATATCCCAGCAGCCATCAATGCACTGCAGATCCTTTTGGATCAAAAGCAGGAACCCGTCGTCATCAATGGCATGCTTGCAAAACATGCCCGCATGATGCTTCAGGTTAAGCTCGGTCTGGCACAGCACATGTCCGATAATGACATCATTCAAAAGATCGGCATCAATCCTTACGGCATGCGCGAATACAAAGAAGCAGCAAACCGCTATTCACTGCCGGAACTTTTTCAGTTTCATGCAGACGTCTTTGATGCCGATCGGGCATTAAAATCCAAACCGATTCCGCCGGTCCTCGTGCTGTCCAGACTGCTGATGTCCCTGTGTTCACCGGGGAAATAGTATTCATTATTCCCAAAGGTCGAAAATTTTTATCTGCTGATATGATGAAATATACTGAACCGCGGCAGAAGTTTCCAGGGAGGGAATATGACTACGGTATATGTGGCAGCAGAAAAACTCGTGACTTGGTCACCTGATGGACAGGTTTGTCCCAACAAAAATCTCATCGATACCATTCTGACCCATTGTCAGAACAATCGCTTTGTCGTTTATTTTGCTCCTGCACGTTTTGGCCTGATTCTCGAAGACAGATGTGAAGTCGAAGATGCATGGCATTACTTTGAACGCAGCCTTCGGACATACGGCTTCCATCCGCACAATGTCATATTGTTTGATGAAGAAGTCGACGAAGTTCCTTTCGTTCAGGATCAGACGAACCAGGATATGCAGAATTCGATTTCGATCATCTTTTCGGACAATCCAAATGACGAAAAACTGAGTCTTTCTCTCGGGATCCGGAAAGTTTCCGAAATTCCCTCAAATATTTCCAGTATGTGGCAGAAAATCAGTATCCGCCGTGCTCTGCGAACATTTGTTGCCGCTGCTATTCATCCTTAAAACAAACTTATGCTGACCATCGGATGCCATCTTTCGATATCCAGGGGATACGCATCAGCTGCGCGCGATGCGGTTTCCATTGGTGCGAATACATTTGCTTTTTTTCTGAGAAATCCCCGGGGAGGATCTGCCCGCAGCGTTCCGCCGCAGGAAATGGCGGATTGCCGAAAAATACTCGAAGAAAACCACTTCGGAAAACTCGTTGCACACGCGCCCTATACCCTGAATCCATGCGCTGCAAAGCCCGAACTCAGGCAATATGCCATCGAGACCATGATCGATGATCTGCAGCGACTCGATGCATTGCCGGGCAATTATTACAATTTCCATCCGGGTTCGCACGTCAGTCAGGGTTCCCAAAAAGGCATCGAACTGACCGCCGATTTCCTCAATCAGGTTCTGCCGCATGCCGGTACGAGCACTGTACTCATCGAAACCATGGCAGGAAAAGGATCCGAAATCGGCCGGACATTCGAGGAAGTCTCCCAAATCATCGATCGCGTCACGGATACATCAAAACTCGGCGTGTGCCTGGATACATGCCACATCTGGGACGGCGGGTACGATATCATCAACGACCTCGATCATGTCATCGATGAATTTGATTCCGTCATTGGCCTGAAGCGTCTGCATGCCATTCACCTCAATGATTCGATGAATCCGCTCAGTGCCCACAAGGATCGGCATGCCAAAATCGGCGAAGGTCACATCGGATTTGCGCCGCTTCTGGCCGTTACACGACATCCAAAACTATCGCACCTGCCTTTTATTCTGGAAACGCCAAACGAACTGCCGGGATATGCACGCGAAATCGCCATGTTCCGCAATGCGCAGCCATAAAGCATTCGCCGGCGTATTTCGTCTTTTGACGAAATAGACGGCGACCCGTGCGCATTGCCATGGGCAAAAGCACGGGCCATCAAAAACAAATAATTGACACAAAATGAAAATAGAACTGGCAAACCGTAAAAATTGTGACTAGGAATAATATCCCGTTCAGAGACGAACGGAGTCGCGGTTTTGGAATGAGGATGGTTTGCCATGCGTTTGAAAGGTCTGTTACTCCTGCTCCTGTCATCTCTCTGGATATTTGGTTGCGCCGAAGATGACCAAAACGAGCAGATTCCTGTCGTTCCCGATCCCCATGGCGGAGAATTTGCCAAGCCCGATTTCACAGCAGATCCGCGTATCATTCAGATCTATGAAAACGGACCGATGGCCAAAACGACGCTCCGGCTGCTGGCGAAACCCACACAGGATGTGACAATTCATGCCACAATGGCAGATGATTCAGAGTTCAGACTGCTGACGGACAAAGCGACGCTAACGCCTGAGTCATGGACCAGCGGTTTCGCGTTTTATATCGTTCCAATAGATGACGGCATCGCCGACGGCACACAGTTCGTCGATATCAACTTTACGATCGAAAGTGCCGATCCTCTATGGAATGCGCTGGCACCGGTCAAAGTGCAGGTCATGTGTCTGGATAGTGGCAATATTGCCACGCCCATCGACTGTACATCAAATCCCGATGCACCCGAATGCAAACAGACCGTCGACTGTACGACAAATCCCGATGCACCCGAATGCAAACAAACCGTCGACTGTACATCAAATCCCGATGCACCTGAATGCAAACAGACCGTCGACTGTACGGCAAATCCTGATGCGCCCGAATGCAAACAGACTGTCGACTGTACATCAAATCCCGACGCACCAGAATGCAAACAGACCGTCGACTGTACATCAAATCCCGACGCACCAGAATGCAAGGTCGATTGCACAAAGACGCCTGATGCGCCCGAATGCAAACAGACTGTCGACTGTACATCAAATCCCGATGCGCCCGAATGCAAGGTCGATTGTACAAAGACGCCTGATGCGCCCGAATGCAAACAGACTGTCGACTGTACATCAAATCCCGATGC
>JAEEGL016906532.1_pt1 | contig 22885 bp, 13 predicted proteins | sample 9134231 | NCBI WGS metagenome assembly JAEEGL01 (sample SAMN16246548, study PRJNA631951) | gut metagenome | biome: gut microbiome; feature: rumen; material: fiber-attached | host: Bos | place: Iran: Karaj | collected 2018-10 | reverse complement strand
TCGCATTCGCTCAACTTCTTGGAGTTACAGGAGTTCGGGAGTTACAGGAGTTCAGACATTAGTCCTGAAGGCTCCCTATTCGTCAGTTTGCAGAGGTTGGAAGTATTGTCTGAACTCCTGAACTCCTGTAACTCCTGAACTACATCAACTTGAGAAAGTTGAGTAAAAAAAGTGTGCAAATGTACGAATTTATTTGCAAATCAACAACTTTTTGGCAGAAAAGCGTGAAAGAGCCATCATTTTTGGCTCTTTCATGCCTATTTCTTCGCAAGAAATCACTAACTTTGCAGAAAGTTCCATCAATCAATCCGTTGACTCACTATGAAAAAAATCATCATGTCCACCATTCTCACCCTGCCCGCCCTTTCTTTGTCGGCGCAGCATTTCACTTATCCCGAGACGCCTCGCGACAACACCGTTGACCATTATTTCGGCGTTGCGGTGGCCGACCCCTACCGTTGGCTGGAGAACGACACCAGCCGCCAGACCGCCCAATGGGTGGAGGCGCAAAACGCGGTGACCGGCCGCTACCTGAAAGGCATCAAGCAACGCGGCAAGTTGCTCAAGCGGCTCACCGAGGTGTCGAACTACGGCAAGGTGGGCACACCCTTCTGGCGCCGCGGACACTGGTACCAATACCGCAACGACGGCCTGCAGAACCAGAGCGTGCTCTACACCATGGAGGCGCCGGGCGCTGAGCAGCAGGTGTTTCTCGACCCCAACCGCCTGTCGGACGACGGCACCGTGGCGCTGAAGTCGCTCAACTTCTCGGCCGACGGCAAACACTGCGCCTACGCCATCTCGCGAAGCGGCAGCGACTGGATGGAGATTTATGTGATGGACGTGGCCACGCGACAACTGCTCACCGACCACATCCTCTGGTGCAAATTCTCGGGGCCGCAATGGTATAAGGACGGATTTTTCTACAGCGCCTACGATGCCCCCACGGGCGGCAAGGAGTTTTCAAACGTGAACGAAACGCAGAAAATCTATTACCACAAACTGGGCACGCCCCAGTCGGCCGACGTGCTCTTCTACCAGAATCCGGCCCATCCCAAGCGCTTCTACAACGTGGAAGTGAGCGACGACGAGCAAATGATGTTCCTCTTCGAGAGCGGGGCCGGAGCCGGCAACAACCTCTTCGTGAGGGACTTGCGGCAGGAGGGCTCGCAATTCATACAAATGACCGGCGACATGGACAAGGAGTACTACCCCGTGGAAACCATCGGCGACAAGATTTACCTGCTCACCAACGACGGCGCCCCTTGCAACCGCCTCATGGTGACCGACCTGCGCCATCCCGGTTTTTCCGAATGGCAGGAACTGGTGGGTGAGAGCTCCGACGTGCTCGAGAGCGTCACCATGACCGACGGCAAGATGATTCTGGTGTATAGCAAGGACGCCTGCCACCACGCCTTCCTCTACGACCTGCAAGGCCGCCGGTTGTCGGAGGTGCCCCTGCCCGGTGCCGGCAGCGTGGCCTTCCAGGGCCGCCGCGAGCAGAAGGAGTGTTTCTTCAGCTTCACCTCGTTCACCATGCCCGGCACCATTTATTCCTACGACACCAAGTCCAACGCCGTGGCACCCTTTGCCCAGCCCAAGGTGAACTTCCGGTTGTCGGACTTCCAGACCGAGCAAATCTTCTTCAATAGCAAGGACGGCACGCGCATTCCCATGTTCATCACCTACAAGAAAGGGTTGCGCCGCAATGGCCGCAATCCCGTGCTGCTCTATGGCTACGGCGGCTTCAACATCTCGTTGCCGCCGTCGTTCTCGGCCACCCGCATCCCCTTCCTCGAAAGCGGCGGCATCTATGCCCAGGTGAACCTGCGCGGCGGTAGTGAGTACGGCGAAGAATGGCACCAGGCGGGCACGAAGATGCAAAAGCAAAACGTGTTCGACGACTTCATAGCGGCCGCCGAATACCTTATTGCCCAGGACTACACATCGAAGGAAAAGATTGCCATTCAGGGCGGTAGCAACGGCGGACTGCTCGTCGGCGCGTGCATGACGCAACGGCCCGACCTCTTCGCCGTGGCCATTCCGCAGGTGGGCGTCATGGACATGTTGCGCTACCACCTGTTCACCATCGGCTGGAACTGGGCCAGCGACTACGGCACGAGCGCCGACTCGAAGGAAATGTTTGAGTACCTGCGCGCTTATTCGCCCCTTCACAACCTGAAGCCGGGCACCCGCTACCCCGCCACCCTGGTGACCACCGCCGACCACGACGACCGCGTGGTGCCCGCCCACTCGTTCAAGTTTGCAGCCACCTTGCAACATTGTAGCGACGGCACCACCCCCACCCTCATCCGCATTGACAGCAAGGCCGGCCACGGCTCGGGAAAACCGTTGGCCAAGGTGCTGGAGGAACAGGCCGACATCTACGGATTCATCATGCACAACCTGGGGATGAAGTAAACGTCGTTCAAGATGCGCAGGCGTGAGGCGGTCAGGAATTCGGGAGTTCGGGAGTTCAGACAAAACGAATAACCGTTGAGGGAAACGCAGTGGGTGTATTTTTATGCAATTCGCGATTTTCTTGCAAATAAAGCCAGTCCAAACCGCATCCTACTCCAGTCCAAGCCGCATCCGACTGCAGTCCAGACCGCATCCGACTGCAGTCCTACTTACAGACGACTTGCAGAAGGACTGGATTCTCCGCACGTCAAACCATTGTTTTTCAGTACATTATTACCAATCTCCCGGCACGTCGTTCTTAGGCATCTCACGCCATTATGAATAACGGAGTGAAATTGGTGTATATTTACTCAATTTTCGAAAGTTGATGTAGTTCAGGAGTTACAGAAGTTCAGGAGTTCAGACAATACTTCCAACTCCTTAAAAGTGAAGAGTGACGGCCCCCCTCTAATCCCCTGGGGGGAGGAAGGGAAAAGGGAAAAGTGAAAAATAAAGCCCCCTCTAATCCCCCCTTGGGGGGAAGACGTACGGCCCAAAGGCTCTCCTCCTTACGAGAGGGGCCGGGGGTGGGCTAAAAAAAGGCTGCCGCTAGAACTATCGTCTGAACTCCCGAACTCCCGAACTCCTGAACTACTTATAACAGATAACTCATAACTATAAATTGCCTTTTAGCTCCTGTAACTCCAAAAAGTTAAGTGAATGCGAAAATAAATTTATCCTCAAAACGAAATAATAAACCGTAAAAAACATGGAGCTTTTGTCGCCAGCCACCCTCCACTTCATTGCCGCCCACCGCGAGGACGACGTGCAACGCCTCGCCCTGTCGGCGGGGAAACACGACGACGTAGATTTGCCGGCGGCGCTCGGGCAGATTGCCGCCTGGCAAACGGCACGCCGCAAGCTGCCCTCGTGGGCGGCCACCGACGGCCTGCTCTTTCCCCCGCGCCTGGCCATGGAGCAATGCTCGTCGGAAACCACGGCACGCTACAAAGCCCGGCTGGCGGAACGGCTGGCGGGAGGCGGAACACTGGTGGACCTGACGGGCGGCTTCGGCGTGGACTTCGCGTTCATGGCAAAGGCGTTCACAAAGGCAGTGTATGTGGAACGGCAGGAGGTGCTCTGCCAAGTGGCACGCCACAATTTCCCACTTCTCGGCATTGCCCGGGCGCAGGTGGTTTGCGGCGAGGCGGAGGACTTTCTGGACAACATGCCGCACTCCGACCTCATCTACCTGGACCCCGCACGCCGCGACAACCACGGCCGGCGCACCTTCGCCATTGCTGATTGCACGCCCGACGTGGCTGCCCTCTCGCCCCGGCTATTGCAAAAGGCCAGCCATGTGGTGGTGAAGCTCTCGCCCATGCTCGACTGGCACAAGGCGGCGGCCGACCTGGGGCACCATGTAGCGGAAATACACATCGTGGCCACCGCCAACGAGTGCAAGGAGCTGCTCTTGGTGATGCGGGCAACCCACCAAGGCGAACCCCTGCTGACCTGCGTCAACGACGGCCAGAGCACAATGGTACCCGCCGATGCCGCCGCGCAAACCTTTGAAAATGTGGGATATGACGGCCAGCAATACCTCTTTGAACCCAATGCCGCACTGATGAAGGCGGGGTGCTTCGCATGGCTCGGCAACACCTTCGGCGTGAACATCCTCGACCCCAACAGCCACCTGTTTGCGGGCAACGACCCCTGCCCGGCCTTTCCCGGCCGCCGCTTCCGCATTGAAAGCGTGAGCACCATGAACAAGAAGCAGTTGCGCACCGCTTTACGCGACATCTCGCAGGCCAATGTGTCGGTCAGGAATTTCCCCCTTTCGGCACAAGACCTGCGGCAACGGCTGAAGTTGCGCGACGGCGGCGACACCTACATCTTCGGCACCACCTGCCGGAAGGTCGGACACATTGTCTTCGTTTGCCAAAAAACTTCCTAACCCATTAATCAACTTTGAAAGTTGATGGAGTTCAGGAGTTACAGGAGTTCAGGAGTTCAGACAATACTTCCAACCTCTGCAAACTGACGAATAGGGAGCCTTCAGAACTATTGTCTGAACTCCTGAACTCCTGAACTCCTGTAACTCCAGGAAGTTGAGCGAATGAGAAACTTGAAACCTTATATATATTAGGTACAAGCCCGCCTTTTCAACGTCTATAATATAAAGTTGAAAGTGAAAAGTGAAAAGTGAAAAATTTGCTGCCGCCTTTTTCATTTGTATTTTTTCATTTAGCGAAGCGCAACATCCTACCGAACTCCGAATATAAACTAATCCGAAATTTGAAATATAAGGTGGAAACACCCTTCTGAAAACCTATTAGAATGAGAAAAACTACCAAGCGGCTCCTGGCCATGCTGACCGCCCTCACCATCGGCATGGCGGCCCCGGCACAAGGCCCCGGCACGGAGCGCATCTACCTGAGCGGCACCGGATGCGACGACATGGTGGCGTGGCAATTCAAGTGTACCGACGGGCGAAACGCCGGACAATGGACCGAGATTGGCGTGCCCTCGTGTTGGGAATTGCAGGGCTTCGGCACCTACCAATACGGCATGCGCTTCTACGGAAAGGCCACGCCCGAGGGCATTGCCGACGAACAGGGGCTCTACAGATACGACTTCCTGCTACCACAGGAGTGGCAGGGGCGGCAGATTGTGCTCACCTTCGAGGCCGTCATGACCGACGCCACCGTGACCATCAACGGGCGAAAGGCGGGCAGCGGCCTCCACCAGGGGGGCTTCACGCGCTTTTCGTTCGACGTTTCCGACCGCATCTTCTTCGGAAAGAAAAAGAACCGGCTGGAGGTCACCGTGGCCAAAGAAAGTGCCAGCGAGCAAGTGAACATGGCCGAGCGGCGGGCCGACTACTGGAATTTCGGGGGCATCTGGAGGCCGGTGTTCATTGAGGCCAGGCCCATGCTCAACATCCGGCGCGTGGCCATCGATGCACGCGCCGACGGACGGTTCATGGCCGACGTGTTCCTCAGCCGCGCCCTTCCCGGCGGTGCACTAAGCGTGAACATCGTTGACGCGAAAGGAAAAACGGTGGCCACGGGAAAAGACGTTCAGATAGCCGGCGACAACGCCAAGGTGGATTTCCAAGTGAAAGCCCCCCTGACGTGGACCGCCGAGACGCCCAACCTCCACACCGCCGTGTTCATGTTGAAAGACGCGCAGGGGAAAACGCTCCACGTGGAGCGCCAGCGCTTCGGCTTCAGGACCATAGAATACCGCCACTCGTATGACGGCGACGGCGACGACGGCGTGTTCGTCAACGGCAGGAAAGTCATCATGAAAGGCGTCAACCGCCACTCCTTCAGGCCCGAGACGGGGCGCACGCTCTCCAAGGCCAAGAACATTGAGGACGTGAAACTCATCAAGTCGATGAACATGAACGCCGTGAGGCTCAGCCACTATCCCGCCGACCCGGAATTTCTGGATGCCTGCGACTCCCTGGGGCTTTACGTGGAATGTGAGTTGCCGGGCTGGCACTGGGCACATGCCACGGTGAACGGCACACAACTGGTGGAGGAAATGGTGACGCGCGACGTCAACCATCCCAGCATCCTTTTCTGGAGCAACGGCAACGAGGGCGGCTTCAACTACGAACTGGAACCCGCCTTCCACCGCTTCGACCCTCAGCACCGCGTGGTGCTTTATCCCTGGGCCAACCGCAACGGCTTTGAAACCAAGCACTACCGCTCGTGGGGGGAAACGGCGGAATACATGCGTCAAAAGGAAATTTTCATGCCCACGGAATTCCTGCACGGCCTCTACGACGGGGGACACGGCGCCGGGCTTTATGACTACTGGCAACTTATGATGAGCAATCCCAGGTGCGCCGGAGGCTTCCTCTGGGACCTTCAGGACCAAGGCGTGATGCGCACCGACCAAGACGGGCTCATCGATTGCATGGGCAACTTCGGCGCCGACGGCATCGTGGGACCTCACGGGGAAAAAGAGGCCTCCTTCTATACCATCAAGGACGTGTGGTCGCCATTGCAAATAACGCTCCACGATAGGTATCTCACGCTTAAGAATTGCTACGACTTCACCAACCTGAAGGATTGTAAAATCACTTGGAAATACCTCGACATGCCCGCGCCGGGTGATGCCAAAACCACGGTGAGAAGCCAAGGCACGTTGCCCGCCACGGACCTTGAACCGCACACTCAAACCGCCGTTGCCCTGCCCCGGGGAGAAGGCGACGTGCTACAAATAACGGCCACCGGTCCCGACGGGAACGAAATCCACACCTGGGCTTTCAACACCGCCCCCGCCCTTTCGTCAACTTCAGCCCCCGATGCCGCAAAAACGTTGCAGCCCCTCGCCGCCGACGAGGACGCCGAAACCCTCACCATCAGCGCCCAAGACCGGAAATACGTGTTTTGCAAAAAGACGGGAAGGCTGAAGAGAGTCGTCACCCGCCGCGGCACCGTCAGCCTTTCCGACGGACCCCGTCTGAGGGCCGCCAAGCGCGCCGACCGTTCGCAAGACGGTTTCTACAACCACGACGACAAAGAGGCGTTCAGCAAAAAGACGCTCTACACCGAATATGCCGACCAGGGTGCGTTCGCCGGCTTCACGAAAGACGACGGACAACTCATCGCCAACTACATTCACGGCAGTCTCGACAAGGTCGTGTGGACTTTCCTCGACAACGGCGAGGTGGACGTGAAAGCCTTTTATAACTTCAACGGCGTAGTGGATCTTTTCGGCATTTCCTTCGATTATCCCGAAACGCTGGTGAAGAGCAAAGCATGGGTGGGAAAAGGCCCCCAGCGCGTGTGGCAGAACCGCATGCACGGACCGCAATACGGCTGGTGGCAAAACGACTACAACGACCCCGTACCGGCCGAAAGCTGGGACTATCCCGAGTTTAAAGGCTACTTCGCCGACGTGCTTTGGATGCAAATTGAAACCGGCGAGGGAACCATCCTGATGCGGCCGCAACAAGGAGAGGAAACTTTCGTGGGAGTCTATGAGCCGCGCGACGGCCGCGACCACCTTCTCTATGACCTGCCGCACACGGGCCTCTCGCTACTGACGGTCATTCCCGCCGTGCGCAACAAAGTGAACACTACCGACCTCAACGGCCCTTCGGCCCAGCCGCAATGGGTGAAGGGCAAAGGCAGCCTGCAACTGTCACTCAGATTCGACTAAGATGAAAAAACTCCTCGCCCTTTTTCTTCTTCTCCACCTTTCTTTTATCTGTGACGCATCAACATTGCAATCAGACGAACCGGCGCGACCCTGGACCTTTTGGTACTGGATGTACGGCGCCGTGTCGGCCGAGGGCATTCGCGCCGACCTGAAAGCCATGAAAGATGCCGGGCTGGAGGGCTGCTACCTCATGCCCATCCGCGGCAACCAGGAGCGCCCGGAACACGGCGGAGAGGCGCAACAGTTGTCGGAAACCTTCTGGCAGATGGTGGACCTGGCCTTGCAACAAGCCGACTCCCTGGGGCTGAAGATGGGCATTCACATCTGCGACGGTTTCGCATTGGCCGGCGGACCGTGGATTACGCCCGAGGAGTCGATGCAAAAAGTCATCTGGGCCGACACCCTCGTGGTGGTGGGAAAACGCGGACAGGCCGCCGTCGCCCTGCCGCCCGTCAAAGGCCATGACGGTTTTTTCCGCGACATAGCAACCTTTGCCGTCAGTGCCGAGGAGCCGTTGCCCGAACCGATTATCACCGGCACCATAGCGCAAGACGAGGGCGGCACCTTCCGCTCGCGTGAGCCCGGCTACATAGAATTTTCCTACGACGAGGCGCAGACCGTGCGCAGCCTCGAGGTCATTCCCAGCGGCAACAACCTTCAGGCACAACGGTTGCTGGTACAGGCCAGCGACGACGGCATCCAGTTCCGCAATATCCTCCAGCTCGTTCCGCCGCGCCAGGGGTGGCAAAACACCGATTGCAACTACACCTTCTCGCTTCCCGAGACCACGGCCACCCATTTCCGCTTCACCTGGACCCCCGAAGGCACCGAGCCGGGCAGTGAAGACCTCGACGCGGGGAAATGGGCTCCCACGCTGAAAATCAAGGAACTACGCCTTTCGGCCGACCCGCGCATCGACCTTTACGAAGGGAAGAGCGGTGCCGTGTGGCGAATAGCCCCGCGCGACACCTCCGCCGCGGTCAGCGCCAACCGCCGTTTGCCACAGGTCATTCCGCTCACCGAGGGCACACGCCTTCCCCCGGGGCGCTGGCGAATCCTGCGTTTTGCACACACCTCCACCGCACATTCCAACGCCACCGGCGGCGGTGCCAAGGGCCTGGAATGCGACAAATTCTCGGCCCAGGCCGTGGGCAAGCAGCTCGACAACTGGTACGCCTTGTTCAAGCAACGGCCAAACTCACACGTCATCACTTGCATGCACGTGGACTCCTGGGAGTGCGGAAGCCAGAACTGGTCGGCCACTTTCCCCGACGAATTCCAGAAACGGCGCGGCTACGACCTGCTGCCCTTCATGCCCGTGTTTGCGGGCATTCCGATGGAAAACGACGAGCAGGTGCTCGCCGACATCCGCCAGACCATCGGCGACCTTCTCAACGACGTCTTCTTCACCACCGTCAGCGCCCGTGCCCGACGTTACGGCGTGCAGCTCTCGGCCGAAAGCGTGGCCCCCACGATGGTGTCCGACGGCATGGCCCATTACCGATATGCCGACGTGCCGATGGGCGAATTTTGGCTCCATTCCCCCACCCACGACAAGCCCAACGACATGCTCGACGCCATCAGCAGCGCCCATGTCTATGGCAAGAACATCGTCCAGGCGGAGGCTTTCACCGAAGTGCGCGGCGTGTGGAACGAAACGCCGGCCATGCTCAAGCCGCTCCTCGACCGCCAGTTTGCCTTGGGCGTCAACCGCCTGTTCTTCCACGTTTTCACACATAATCCGTGGCCCGGCCGCCGTCCCGGCATGACGCTCGACGGCATCGGCCTCTTCTTCCAGCGCGACCAGACATGGTTTCCCGAGGCCCGCGCCCTTACCGACTACATCACTCGTTGCTCCCAGTTGCTCCAGAAAGGCCGTCCCGTGGCCGACATCGCCGTATATACCGGCGAGGAGATGCCGCGCCGCGCCCTCACCCCCGACCGCCTGGTGCCGATGCTTCCCGGACTGTTCGGAGCCGACCGCGTGGCAAGCGAGCGCCGCCGCCTGGAAAACGCCGGCTGCCCCATGGAGGAGTCGCCCGTCGGCGTGCGCCATTCCGCCGGCATCCTCGACCTGAAGGACTGGGTGAACGCGCTCCACGGCTACCAATACGACTCCATGAACCCCGACGCACTCCTTCAGCCCTTCACCCACCGCGTGCTGGTGGTTCCCGAAAATGCCGTGGTGGGACCGGCCGCCAGGGCACGCATCGAGGAGCTGAAACGCCAGGGCGTGGCCGTCATCGACCGTCCGTTCCAGGGCGAAGACCTGTCATCGTTCGGCATTGAGCGCGACGTCATCCTGCCCGAAAACATGGCCTACACCCACCGCCACAACGGTGAGTTCGGCGAAATTTACTTCCTTTCCAACCAGGAGGCCCGCGAGCGCACCGTCACCGTCTCGTTCCGCGCCGGAGCCTATTCCGACGTGGCCATCTACAACCCCCTGACCAATCGCTACACGGTCATCGACGGCTGCCCGGTGAACAATCCGCGCACCGAGTTGTCGCTGACTTTTCCCGCCTACGGGTCGTTGTTCGTATGCCTGTCGAGTGGTGTGGACTACCGCGGTGCCGACCATCAGCCGGTGCCCGTCACGACATGCCTCCACCAGCGCAGGCCCACCGACAAGTCATCGTGGAAACTCACTGGCGGATGGGACATCACGTTCCGCGAGAACGGCCTCACCCTCCACACCGACACCCTCTTCGACTGGAGCCGCCACCCGGCCGACAGCATCCGCTACTTCAGCGGCCACGCCCGCTATGCCACCACCCTGAAAATCAAGGGCCGGCCCACGAGCACTGTGCTCCGCCTGGGCACCGTGTGCGACGTGGCCCACGTCTGGGTGAACGGCACCGATTGCGGCATCCTCTGGACAGACCCCTTCGAGGTGGACATCACCCCGGCCCTGCGGAAGGGCAAAAACCGTTTGGAGATAGAGGTGGTGAACACCTGGCACAACGCCCTGCGCGGTGCCGACACCGGCCATGCCCCGTTTGGCGGCATCTGGACCAACGCCACCTACCGCACCAAGGGCGACGCGCTCATCAGCGCCGGATTGCTGGGCCCCTTGCAAATCACGTCGCCCGCCAACCTGCCTTAACCCTTTTCAACCAATCATCATGCAATTATGAAGAAACCCGCCATTGCCTTCCTCCTCTCCCTCTGCACCCTGATGGTGCGTGCCGAGGTGAAGTTGCCGCACTTTTTTGCCGACAACATGGTGCTCCAGCAACAGACCACCTGCCGCCTATGGGGCACCGCCGCCAAGAACCGGGCCGTAAAGGTCACCACGTCGTGGAACGCCCGCACCTACACCGCCAAGGCCGGTGCCGACGGCGCTTTCCAAGTTGAAATAGAAACGCCCGCCGCCGGCGGTCCCTACAACGTCACCCTGAGCGACGGCCAGGAGCTGACGCTCGCCAACATCCTCATCGGCGAGGTGTGGATTTGCTCGGGGCAGTCGAACATGGAAATGCTCATGAAGGGCTACAAAGGGCAACCCGTGGAGGGGGCCACCGAGGACCTGCTGCAATGCGCCGACGACGGTTTGCGGCTCTTCACCGTGAAGCGCCACGCCGCCCTGCAGCCCGCCGCTGACGTGGACGGCCAGTGGCTGCCCGCCGCCACGCCGAGCGTGCGCAACTTCTCGGCCACCGCCTACTACTTCGGCCGCGCCCTGCGCCGACAGCTCGGCGTGCCCGTGGGGCTCATAGTGACGGCCTGGGGCGGCTCAGCCTGCGAAGCGTGGATGAAGGGCGAGTGGCTGAAAGCCTTCCCCCAGGTGGAATTGCCCAAAGACGACGCCGACGTTGACAAGCGCCAGCAACGCTGCCCCACCGCCCTCTGGAACGGGCAGCTCAGCCCCCTGGTGGGCATGGCCATGCGCGGGGTGATATGGTACCAGGGCGAGGACAACGTGCCGCGCCAGGCCTTCTACGCCCCGCTCATGAAAACCATGGTGGAGGGCTGGCGCAGCGAATGGAAACGCGGGAACTTTCCGTTCTATTATTGCCAGATAGCGCCGTTCCCCTACGACGAAACCGACTGGGCCATCTACAACAGCGCACTCCTTCGAGAGCAGCAGGCCAGGGTGGAAACGCTGGTTGACAACTGCCGCATGGCGGTGCTCCTGGACTGCGGTCTGAACTTCTGCATCCATCCGCGCAAGAAGCGGCTGGCCGGCGAACGCCTCGCCCTGCTGGCACTCGCCGGCACCTACGGCGTGGAGGGGCTGCCCGATTTTGCCGCCTACGAGAGCGTGAAGTTCCAGGGCGACACCGCCGTGGTGGCCTTCAGCCGAAGCCGCGAATGGGTGTATTTCGAGAACGGGCCGCATAGCAGCAACTTCGAGGTGGCAGGGCCCGACAGGGTGTTCCATCACGCCGACGCCTGGGTGGACCGCAACCGCGTTTATGTGGTCAGCCCCGAGGTGAAGGAGCCCGTGGCCGTAAGATATGCCTTCCACGACTGGGTGGTGGGCGACCTCATGCACGACGGCCTGCCCGTAAGCTCGTTCCGCACCGACGACTGGTAGGCCGCAATGCCTTTTAAAATGTTAAAATGTAAAGATTTTTCAAACATCCGCATGGCTTGACCGCAAATTTCAAGGAGAAAAACGCCATTTTCCGAGGAGAGATCTTGAAGATTGAGGCGAGAAATTTGCGGTCAAACCAAGCGCTATTTTAAAGCCGCTGATTATCAATGATTTACAAAACGCTTCGAAAAGTGTTAAAATGTAAAGATTTTTTACCAAAAAAAGGGGGCCTTTTTTGGGGGGGAGATTCTAGAATTTCTAGATTTTCTAGAGTTTCTAGATTTTCTAGATTTTCTAGAGATTCTAGATTTTCTAGAGATTCTAGATTTTCTAGAGTTTCCAGAGCCTCTAGAGCCTCTAGAGTTTCCAGGGCCTTGCCGCTCCTCTTGTTCTTCCTTGTTTCCCTGGCCGCGCAGGCCGACGGCTACCGCCCCGCCGACGTGGTGTGGACCGAGCAGAGCCGGAACAGCAGCCAGTCGATGCCCTGCGGCGGACACGACGTGGGCATGAACGTATGGGTGGAGCAGGGCGACGTGCTCATGTATGTGGCGCAAAGCGGATGGTTCGACGAGAACAACACGCTGCTGAAGGCCGGGCGATGGCGGCTCCACATCGAGGGCAACCCCTTCAGCCAGGGCGATTTCCGGCAGGTGCTGTGCCTCGACGAGGGCGCCATCACCATCAGCGGCGCAGGCGTGGAGGTCAGGTTCTGGGCCGACGTGGACCAGCCCTGCGTGTTCATGCAGATGAGCGGACGCGGGCAGAAGGCCACGCTGAGCTACGAGAGCTGGCGATGGCGCGACCGGCCGCTTACGAAGGCGGAGTGCCAGCAGTGCTCCTACAAGTGGGTGCTGCCCGAAGGCACGGTGACACGCGCCGACTCCATCGTGGCACGGCCCCACGAACTGCTGTTCTTCCACCACAACCCGTCGGCCACCGTGTTCGACTTCACCACGCGCCGCGAACGCATGGACGCCGACGGCCTCAGCCTCTTTAACCCCCTGGCCGGACGACTCATGGGCGGCGTGATGAGGGCCAAGGACTTCACCCTGACTTCGTGTTCCGACGGACAATATGCCGCCACCGACCACCGAAGCTGGCACTACGAGGGCCGACTGGGGCGAAACACCGTGGTGACCATCAGCCTGCCCTTCGTACACCGGCAAGACCTGCAGGGCGACACTCCGCCCTCGGCCGCCGACTCGAAGAAGCGCAGCCAGCAATGGTGGCACCAGTTCTGGCAACGCAGCTGGATTACGGCCACAGGCGGCGACAACACCCTGCTCACGGCCCTGCACAACTATGAGCTCATGCGATTCATGCTCGGATGCAACGCCCGCGGAGAGTGGCCCACCAAGTTCAACGGCGGACTGTTCACCTTCGACCCGGTGTATGTGGACCAAGAAACGCCTTTCACCCCCGACTACCGCAAATGGGGCGGCGGAACCATGACGGCGCAGAACCAGCGACTCGTGTATTGGCCCATGCTGAAGAGCGGCGACACCGACCTCATGGCCGCACAACTGGACACCTATCTCAGAATGTTGCCAAACGCCGTGGCGTGGTCAAAACGCCACTGGGGGCACGGCGGAGCATGCTTTACCGAGCAGACGGAGAACTTCGGACTGCCCAACCCGGCGGAATATGGCAAGCACCGCGACGGCGACGACTGGGGCGTGGAGCGCAATGCCTGGCTGGAATATGAGTGGGACACGGCGCTCGAGTTCTGCATGATGGCACTCACGGCCCACCGCTACACGGGGCAGGACATAGCGAAATATGAACCGCTCGTGGAGGAGTGCCTGAAGTTCTTCGACCTGCACTACCAATACCTGGCACGGCAACGGGGGGCAAAGGCCCTCAACGCCGAGGGGAAGCTGGTCATCTATCCCGGCTCGGCCTGCGAGACTTACAAAATGGCCTATAACCCCGCCAGCACCATTGCTGCCCTGCGCACGGTGACGGCGGCATGGAAAGACTATCTGGCCGAAAGAAAAGGCAACGCGGCGTGGGCCGACAGCCTCTTGACGCGGTTGCCCGAGGTGCCGCTGAGAACCATCGGCGGCGACACCTGCATAGCGCCGGCAACGGTCTGGGAGCGCATACAAAACACGGAAACGCCGCAGCTCTATCCCGTCTTCCCCTGGCGCATCTACGGAGTGGGGCGGCCGGGGCTGCAGATTGCCCGCAACACTTGGGAAAAAGACGCACACGCCATCGACATGCGGAGCACCAAAGGATGGAAACAAGACAACATCTGGGCGGCATGCCTCGGGCTGACCGATGAGGCCAAAAGGCTCATGGCGGAGAAACTTTCCGACGGGCCTTACCGATTTACTGCCTTCTGGGACCCGGGATTCGACTGGGCGCCCGACATGAACCGGGGCGGGGCGGCAATGATTGGCGTGCAAGAGATGCTGTTGCAGGAGGATGCCGACGGGCGGCTATTGCCCTTCGCGGCATGGCCCAGGGAATGGGACGTCAGCTTCAAATTGCACGCCTCGGGCGGAAGAACCGTGGAGGGAACGATGAAAAACGGCCGGCAAACGGTTGTAGTGACCGGGCCCGACGGCAAGAAAACAACCCTCTCGGAACCGACCGGCGAGGGCGCAACACTGAGGGTGACGCGCCAGACCTGCAACTATCAGGAGGAGGACGCTACGGTGAGCGGAACGCCTTTCGTGGGATGGCAGATGGAAAGCACGCGGCAAGACGACCGGCAGACGGCCTACCAAATCGTAGTGACAAGAAGAAAAGACGGGAAAACAATCTGCGACACCGGGCGCAGGGACGGTTCGCAAAGCCAGCACGTCGCCCTGCCAGCCCTGGCAACGTGCAGCAGCGGATATGAATGGAAAGTGCGGGTGTGGGACAAAGACAACGTGCCCTCGCCCTGGAGCAAGGGACAAGTCATCCGCACGGCGACAAACTTCGGACAGGCTCAATGGATTGGCGCCATCACAAAACTCGACGCACACATTCCCGAAGGGCGGTGGAGCAACGAGGTGTATCGCAAAGACAGCGTGCAACAGAAATGGAAAGACGTGGACACGTTGTCGGCACGAAGCATCGTCATGGAAAAAACGTTCCGGGCCGAACGCTGGCCCGCCACCGACGCACAACTGGCCATCTGCGGGCTGGGACACTACATCGTGTATATCAACGGCCAACGGGTGGGAAGCGACGAGTTTGCACCCCTGTGGAGCGAATACAACCGAACGGTTTATTACAACATCCTCGACGCTACTCCTTATATAAATCAGGGCGAAAACATTGTCAGCGTGGTGCTCGGAAACGGGTTCTACAACGTGCAACGCGGAGAAAGATATAGCAAGCTGCAAGCGTCGTTCGGACCGCCGAAACTGCTCTTGCGGCTCGACATCACCGCCGACGGCAGGGAGTCAACGGCGCTCGTGAGCAACAACACCTGGACGTGGAGACCGGGGCCGGTGACGTTCAACAGCATCTATGGCGGCGAAAGCTATGACGCAAGGCTGGAAACGCCGGGAATGACGGGCGGAAACCTCAGGCCGGAAGAGGGCCGGAAAGCGGTGGTGGTGGAGGCACCGCGGGGCACACTCGTGGCGCAGGAAGCACCGCCCGTGCGCATCATACAACGGCTGGAGGCGGCAAAAAGGCTGACCGTAAACGGCGACTCCATAGACGCGGCATCGCGGCAAACGCGGAGGCAGGTGGACCCCTCGGTCATGGTCTTCGACATGGGGCAGAACCTCTCGGGATTTCCTGAAATCAACGTCAAGGGGAAAGCCGGGCAGAAGGTTACCATCCTCGTGGGCGAAACGCTCACGCGGCAGGGCGTGTGCAACCAGGCGCAAACCGGGCGACAGCACTTCTATGAATACACGTTGCGGGGAAACGCAGGCGGAGAAACATGGCATCCGGCTTTCTCCTATTACGGATTCAGGTATGTTCAAATAGAAGGGGCGGTCATGGAAAACGAGCCCAACCCTGCGGGACTTCCCGTGGTGAGCGGGTTAAGAAGCTGTTTCGTGCATAGCGCGGCACGGCCGACGTCGGCGTTTGAGTGCAGCAACGACCTCTTCACGCAGACCCACCGCCTGATAGAAATGGCGGAACGAAGCAACATGCACGCCGTATTGACCGACTGCCCGCACCGCGAAAAGCTGGGATGGCTGGAGCAAGACCACCTGTGCGGACCCTCTTTGCTCGACAATTTCCAGATGGGAAGCTACATTCCGAAGGTAATGCGCGACATGGCCGACGCCCAGAAAGCCGACGGCATGGTGCCGACGACGGCGCCGCAATACGTGTCGTTCGGAAACCTTTTCGACGATTCGCCAGAATGGGGAAGCACCATCGTCATCCTGCCGTTCATGTATTACCGGCACTATGATGACAGTTCTCTCATCGAAAAATACTACGAGCCCATGCGCCGATACGTGGACTACCTCACCACAAGGGCCGACGGCGGCATCGTGAGCCACGGACTGGGCGACTGGTACGACCACGGCCCGGGGCGCGCCGGCTTTTCCAAGAACACGCCGGTGCCGCTGGTGGCCACGGCCCACTACATTTTCGACCTCCAGCTGATGGCCACCGCGGCACGCATGACGGACCATAAAGCCGATGCCGAAAAATACCGCGCACTGCTCGAAGAAGTTAAAAACGCCTTCCAAAAAGAGTTCTATCACCCCGAAGAAGGCTTTTACGGCACCGGAAGCCAGGCCAGCAACGCTTTGCCCGTGTTCCTCGGACTGGCTCCCGACAACAGGACGATGGAGCACCTGAAAGCCGACATCCGCCAGCACGGATGCCGGTTGACGACGGGCGACGTGGGAAACCGGTACCTTTTCCAGGCGCTGGCACGGAACGGGGAAAACGAGCTGCTCTACAACATGCTCAACCACTACGACGTGCCGGGCTACGGCTACCAGATAGCGCAGGGCGCCACGACGCTCACCGAACAATGGGACCCGAAGATGGGAGCCTCGCAAAACCACTTCATGATGGGACAAATCGACGAGTGGTTGTTTGCCTCGCTCGCCGGAATAGGACAGGAAGAGGGCACCGCGGGCATGCAACAACTCGTCATCAATCCGCAACTTCCCACCGGCCTAAAATGGGTGAAAGCCCATGTGGAAACGCTCTACGGAAAGGTAAAAGTGGAAGCGTCGCACACGGAAATCACCGTTGACATTCCCGTAGGTTGCCAGGCCCGCATCCGTGCCGGAGAACAATGGCACCGCGTCGGCTCCGGACACTGGCATTTCGACTTCTGACCCCCGTGGCCCGAAAAAAACAATTTCACCTTGGAGTTCAGGAGTTCAGGAGTTCAGGAGTTCAGACGATACTGATGGCGGCAGCCTTTTTCAATTTTTCAATTTTTTCAACTTTTCAATTTTAATAATGGAAATTTTCACCCGCTCCCGACTCCTCCTCGGCGCCCCGGCCCTGGAGCAGTTGCAAAACACCCGAGTCATACTTTTCGGCGTGGGAGGCGTTGGCTCATGGTGCGCCGAGGCACTCATCCGCAACGGCGTGGGACACCTCACCATTGTTGACAACGACAACGTCGCCCCCTCGAACATCAACCGCCAGCTGATGGCCACCACGAAGACCGTGGGACAAAGCAAGGTGGCCGTGCTCAGGCAGCGCCTCCTCGACATCAACCCGCAGGCCGACATCGTGGCCCGCCACGAATGTTTCTGCCAGCAGACCGCCGCCGACTTCCCCCTCGACGGCTACGACGCCATTATCGACGCCATCGACTCCCTGGCCGACAAAGCCCTGCTCATAGGCATGGCCACCCGCACAAAAGCCTTCTTCGCAAGTTCCATGGGCGCGGCATTGAAAATGGACCCCAGGCACATACAGGTGGCCGAGTTCTGGAAAGTGAAGGGATGCCCCCTGGCCCGCGCCCTGCGGCAACGCTTCAAGAAGGAAAAAGCGTTCCCGGCCCGGAAATTCCAATGCGTGTTCAGCGACGAACTATTGAAAAACAAACCCGAAGAAGTCGTCACGCCCTCCTCCGACGCCGGCACGGCCGCCGGCCGCCAAAAGCCCGCCAACGGCTCATTGGTCCACATTACCGGCATTTTCGGCTTCACCCTGGCAGCCCTCGTCACCGAGCACCTGGTCGCCCCTTCCGCCGAAACCCTACCGTAAATTGCAAATGTATTGCGTAAAAAACACAAATTCATACAACAATCCTGCCGTTTCATACAACGCGGCAGGATTTTCTGTTTCATCTCAAAAAGGAAAACTACTTTTGCACCGCTTTTAAAGACAAAATGTTTTTAAGATGAAAAAGATGATTGTTTTCTTGATGATTGCGCTCATGAGCGTGATGGCATCAACGCCCGCCAGTGCGACAACCGGCACAACGACCTCCGGCAACCCCATTCCACAAAACGTGGTGGTGAAGCAGACAACCCACTTCAACGACGGCCGCACGCTCATCCTTTATTACAAGAAGAGCGGCTCGCAGGTGGAGGTCTATTCGCCTTGCAACGACAAGGACTACAGCATGAGCGACGCCTCGAAAATCAACTCCACCAACTTCGAGGTGGTTGACAAAGTGGAGGGAAAACTCTACCGAAAGGCAACGCTGGGCGAGGTTGCCAGAATCATCAAGCAACTGGTGAACAAATACCTCTGACATGGTCTATGTTGAAATCTTGCTGCTGTGGGCAACCATTATGGTGCTCACGGCAGCATCTGATGATAAGTGAACAACAATGAGTTAAAAAAGACAAAACAACCACGGATGTCGGTGAAAATGCGTATTTTTGCAGCATAAAACCTTTTGCGGCATGGAATGGCTGAGAATCTCCACCTCCACCGAGCTGGTGCGCGTCAGCACAGACGAGATAGTGTATGTCTGTGCCGACGGCAACTATTCCGACCTTATGCTCACCAGTGGCAAAAGCCGCAAAATGACTTTCCAGCTACATTTCTTTGAAGAATCATTCAAACAGCTGCACAACAACATGTTTGTCAGGGTGGGGCGAAGCCTCATTGTCAACAAGCAATACATCTACGTCATCAACCTTACCGACCAGATGCTGTTGTTTGCCGGACAGCAAATCAAGGGCGACATAGCACCCGTCAGGGTGTCGCGCGATGCTCTCAAACAATTGAAACAGCAGTTGGAGGAAGAAAAATGAGGTGAACCATGAGCGAACTGAGCAAGCAAAAACCGGAAGTGCCCGTCATCATCATCGAGCGTGACGATGAACCGGCCATCGACATCGCCGTTGACGGAAAGAAGCGGCAATGGCTGCGCCACCTGGCAAACTTGGCCGTGGGGCTGCTCATGCTGGCCCTGCTCTTTGCCGCCTACAAGCTTGCGGCCTACTACTTCGTGCTGGGCGTGCCCGTTTCAACATCGCCCAGGGAGAACATTGAAAAGCTGAAACAGCCCGCAACGGGCGAAACCGCCGAAGTAAGAATGACCAGCGACAGCATACTCGGCGTAACCCTCGACATCTACGGCCTGCACGGCCTGAAAGCCGACATCGAGCTGCGCGAGCCCGACAAGTGGGACCGCGGCGTGTTCCTCTATTCGCGATGTGCCGACTATACCTCGAATGGCAAATACCTCGGCTCGCTGGTCGTGCAGGGCCAAGACCTGCAAAGCGACCGCTCGCGGTTGGGATACATGGCCATGGCCGACGGGCAAATGGTTATAGGCATCAGCCGGAGCGACAAGGTGAAGGACTATGTCTGCGGGCGCGGAGGCTCCTTCTTCAGGCAATTCATCCTCGTGAGCGACGGCGTGCTGCCGCCACGCTTCATGCTCCACGGAAAGGTGGAGCGAAGGGCCATAGGGCGCATCGGCAACCAGTTGTTCTATATTGCCACGCGCCAAAAGGAAACGCTCTGGGACTTTGCCGACGCCCTGCGGGAATATGGGTTCACCGACGCCATCTATATCACCGGCGGCAACCAATACGGCTTCTACCGCGACCGTAACGGCAACCGCCACGACTTCGGGCAGCCCGCCGCCCGAAGCCGCGCCAAGGGCAAGAACTTCGTGCCCTGGCTGGTGTTCAGGGCTTTGAAGTGAAAAAAAGCCTCCTAATCCCCCAAAGTGAGGGAGGATGAAAGGCTGGTTCCATGTTTGTGGAGTGCTCCCGTTTTCTTTCTTCGCGACCGGTAGCGGCATGGGTAAAAACTGGTAAAAAATCTTGACAAAACCACCGATTTTTCAAGGATTTTGTAATTTATTGGATTTCAACGGCTTACAAACCGCCTGAAGTTTGACCGCAAATTTCGGGGAGAGATCTTGAAGATTGAGGGGAGAGATCTTGAAGATTTCTCCCCGAAAATTGCCGTCAAACTTCCCGGGGGAATCAAATTTTTATGAAAAATCTTGACAAAACGACGAAATCTTTAGCCTGCCTTTTTCTGGAGCTGAGACATCGGTTCTGGCCTCCCGAACTCCAACAACTTCAAAGGTCATAAAAAAGAACTGCAGCAACTGGTCACCCAGGCACTGCAGCTCATCATTAAAATCAACCAAAAACTTATTACCTAATTGTCAATATCACGTTTATTCATTTCCTTTTCAATACGCTTTCTGAGCGCTTCCTTCTCGCTTTCCGAGAGCGGCTGCACCCGGCATACATACCTGTGCAGGTGGTACTTGCTTGTATGACTGTTGTCGCCCATAGTCCCGGATTATCACTGTTTCTTGCCGATGCCTTTCAGGCACCCTTACAACTTGATGACGCGGGGTAAGGCGGTTTGTAACCAGTGTAGTGCCAAAAAAAAGCACATTATGTAGGTTTTTTCTTTTTTTCGCCTAAATGGCGACGGCACTCTGCGCCGCGTATTCCCTGAGTCGGCAGATGCTGCGGTGCATGAGGTTGCGCACGCTCTGGTAGTTGATGCCCATGATGCGGCAGATGTCGTCGTATTTGCGCTGCTCCACGTAGTAGAGTGTGATGATTTGCTGCTGGCGCGGCGACAGTTTTCCGCAGAACTGCTCGATGGCGGCCGTCATGGCCTGGCGTGCCTCCTGTCTTTCGCGCTGGTAGTCCTCGGCCTCGGCCATGTCGCGCATCTTACTGTCGTCGGGCTCCTCGTCGGTGATGCGCATGCTGCGGCGGTATTCGTCGTTGATTCTGTTGCGGAGCGACACGTAAAGATAGCTTTCGGGATTTCCCACTTCGGCAAGCGAGTTGCTGCGTGTGAAGAGTTTCACAAACACATCCTGAATGCAGTCTTTCAGCATCTCGCGGTTGCTGCTGAAGCGCGAGCCGAAAGCAAAGAGGTTGTCAACGTGCTCGTTGTAAAGCGTTGTAAAATCGATCATTTGTTTTAGTAATTAGCAGATAGTAGCAGTATGTAGCGGCATTCCTTTCGGATGCGGCGGGGGTTGATTGTTTTAGTACGGGCAAAGATAAGCATTTTTGGCGTTACGGCCTTCCTTTTTGTAATGTTTTTTCGCTTTCCGCCCGTTTTTTTATCAATTTTTAATACTCTTTGTAGAGTACGGGGGCCTTTCGGCCACAAGCCGTCGCTCAGGGCGTGCGGGGCGTGAAACCGGTGAGGGGGTTCCATCCGTCGTCGCCGGCCAGCACCGTTTCCATGTCGTAGTCGTCGATGTTGTCGAGCTGGTGCGACCACGATGCGCGGCGCAGGGGATTGGCTCCCGGACCGGTGCTTTTGTACTCGGCGTAGTAGGCCGTCTGCTCATTGTCCTTGTTTCCCCAGTTGTTCCATCCCTCGGGAAGTATGTGGTCTTCCATCCTGCACCTGATGAAGACGGCCTTGGCGAAGGGTCTCCAGGGCCTGGAGAGGAAGACCTTTTCCACGCCATTCTCGCCCAGTATGCGGCAATCGTAGAACACGTAGCCGTATTTCTGGCCTTCGGGGGTAGCGGGAGCGGTGACGTAGCCGTCGTCGAGGCTGCGGATGGTGCAACGGTTAAACACGGCGAGGGCCTTGCCGAAGATGAAGTCCACGGTGCCCTCGATGTAGCAGTTCTCGTAGTATTGGCGTGTGCCGATGCCGTAGGTGTAGAGGGTGTCCTGGTGTCCCGAGAATTCACAATTTCGGAAAATGGCCCTGTCACCGGCCACGAAACAAGCCACGGCCTGCCCGGCGGAAGGTCCGGCGGAGTTCTCAAAGACAATGTTTTCGGCGGTGAAATCGGGGCCGTAGATATAGATGGTTGCCGAGCCGCTGGTGCTCATGTTCTCGCCGAAGCGGTTGGGCTTCGAGGCATAGTCGTCGTTGGTGATGACGGCTCCTTCCTCACCAATGAGCGTCACGCCGAGCTTGCAGGCGGCAATGATGATTTTCTCCTTGTAAACGCCCCGTTTTATGAAAATGCGCGTCTTGTGGTTCTTGCGGAAATCGGGCACGGCGTTCACGGCCTCTTGCACGGTTGTGAAGTTTCCGGTGCCGTCTTGCGCCACGACAAAGTCGCAACTGTCGGCTCCCTGTGCCGCGGCTTTGAGAAGGAACGCGAGGAAGAAGACCACGGCGGCGGCCTTTCTCAGGAAGGTGGTAGATGATGTCATGGTGTGTAGTATTGTTTTTTGAACGGTGCAAAGATAGGCTTTTCCACCGGCCCCGGGGTGTAATATTCGGCAAAACAGGTTGAAAAATTGACATGTTTTGCCTTTTTTGGGGTCAGCGGATTTTCCCGGTTGGCAGAGGCCGTTTGATCAAGAATAAAGTGTTGCCAGTCTGAACATGAAGAACTTAATGTCCCCGACTCCTCTGAACTGAGTTCTGAAAGCCTTGATTTTAGCATTGAACGACTCTGCC